>JGI2924J29684_1078569_pt1 | contig 67345 bp, 66 predicted proteins | sample BenlonsequencITS_FD_29684 | JGI IMG/M metagenome (IMG submission 29684)
GATGTCGCGCACCGTCGTCGGTCCGAGGAAGGGCGCTACCAGGTAGGGACCTTCCGGCACGCCCCAGCGAGCCAGGGTGACGCCGAAGTCGGTGTCATGCTTGGGGATATGCAAGGCACTGGCCAGATCGTTCATGCCGGCGAAGCCCAGCAGCAGGTTGATCACCATCCGGCCCAGATTCTCGACCGCGTACAAGGGCTTGCCCTGCAGGATCTGGTTGGCGATGTTGACCGGCTGGCGAACGGTATCAAACAGGTTGTTGATGCCGTTGCGGATCATCGGCGTGGTGACTTTCTGGTAGCCGATCGCCGCAGGGCGCATCAGGCCGTAGTCGAAAAGGTCGTTGACCTTTTCCATCTTGCGGTTGAAATGCTCGTATGGATCATCCGTGCGCGGCTTGGCGATGGTGCAGCCGGCAAGGAAGGCGATCAGGCCGGCGAGGAGCAGGGCGCGAGCCGTCGCGGCGTAGGGGCGTAATGCGTTGAAGGACTGCATCAGGGAGCCTGGAGGAGTCAAAGGGATAAGTATCCCGCTTAGTTTAGTAATACCTTGCGGGAATAGAAAGCTTTGATCGCATGCAGGGCGTATGATACCCCGTTGTCACCTTGTCAGCTAAATGGCTGCTGGCTAAACTGTGATCATTCATAAATGGCTTTGATAGCTAAGGATTTTTCAGATGGCCCGTATTACCGTAGAAGACTGCCTGAAGGTGGTCGACAATCGCTTCGAGCTGGTGTTGATGGCGACCAAGCGAGCCCGTCAGCTGGCCAATGGCGTTGAGCCGGTAGTCAGCCCGGAAAATGACAAGCCCTCGGTGCTGGCCCTGCGCGAGATCGCGGCCCGTCGCATCGATGAAGCCACCATTGACGAGATCGATCGTGCCGAACGCGAGCGCGCCGAGCGCGAGGCGCTGGAATGGGCGGCCGCTGAAGTCGACGAGGACCTCTCCAAGGGCGGAGACGAATAAGCATGGCTGACGGTGATGGCTGTCGGATCTGTCCAGCGGATGCCGGACCCTGCGGGGGATGGCCGTCGGACAACAGTGCAGCCGTCGCCGCAAGTCATGTCGGTCGTGGCTTGGTGGGTGCCTGCTGCCGGAGCCGCCGCTGATGGAGCTCAGTCCAGCTTTGCAGGTGCCCTTGAATGCCGACCTGCCGGATTTCGTGCAGGTGCTGAAGCGTCAGGTCGCCTACCTGTCCGACAGCCAGATCGAGAAGGTGCTGCGTGCCTACGTGATCGGGGCCGAGGCCCATCGCGGCCAGACCCGCAAGAGCGGCGAGCCCTATATCACCCATCCGGTGGCGGTGGCCGGCATTCTCGCCGAGCAGCGGCTGGATGTGGAAACCATCATCGCCGCCATACTGCACGACACCCTGGAAGACACCGACTACAGTCGTGAGGACATGACGGCGGAGTTTGGCGATACCGTGGCCGAACTGGTCGACGGCGTGACCAAACTCGACAAGATGCATTTCGGCAGCCGGCAGGAGGCCGATGCGGAAAGCTTCCGCAAAATGCTGCTGGCCATGTCGCGCGACCTGCGTGTGATCCTGATCAAGCTGTCCGATCGCCTGCACAACATGCGGACACTGGGTGCCAAGGAGCCTGGGTCCCGCCGCCGCATCGCGCGCGAAACCCTGGAAATCTACGCGCCGATCGCCCAGCGGCTGGGCATGAACAAGTTCAAGGCCGAGCTGCAGGATCTGGGTTTCCGTGCCTTGTATCCCGAGCGTCATCGTGTGATCAGCGGCCGCATCCGCAGCGCCCTCGGTTCGCGCCGCGAGATGATGGGACAGATCGAGCGGGCACTGGCCGAGCGGCTGGCCCAGGCCGAATTGTCCGTATTGATCGCGGGACGGGTCAAATCGCCCTGGAGCATCTATTCCAAGATGCGCAGCGAGCACAAGAGCTTCGCCCAGCTGATGGACCTGTACGGCTTCCGGGTGGTCACCGACAGCCGCATGAACTGCTATGCCGCCCTGGGTGTGGTCCATGCGCTGTACAAGCCGGTGGATCGCCGCTTCAAGGACTTCATCGCGATTCCGAAGGCCAATGGTTACCAGTCGCTGCACACCGTGCTGCTGGGGCCGTCGAATGCGCCCATCGAAGTGCAGATCCGCACCTCGGACATGGATGATGTCGCCGAGGGGGGCGTGGCGGCGCACTGGGCCTACAAGGCCGATGTCAGCGGCCCGGCGGCGACCAACCAGGCCCAGCTGAAGGCCAGGGAGTGGCTGGCTTCGCTGGTCGACACCCAGGCCAACAATGCCTCGGCGGCCGAATTCATCGAGAACGTCAAGATCGACCTGTTCCCGGACGAGGTCTATCTGTTTACTCCGCGTGGCGATATTCTGGCCCTGCCGCGTCATGCCACGGCACTCGATTTCGCCTATGCCGTGCACACGGATGTCGGCCAGCATGCCGTGGCGGCCCGGGTCGATCGCAAGCTGGTGCCGTTGCGGACCCGGCTGGAGTCGGGTCAGCAGGTGGAAATCATCACCGCGCCGTCGGCCGGCCCCAATCCGGGCTGGCTGGATGCGGTTGTCACCGGCAAGGCCCGCACCGCGATCCGGCAGTATCTGAAACATCTGCAGCACGAGGATGCGGTCGATTTCGGTCATCGCATGCTGGACCGGGCGCTGGAACATCTGGGCTCCAGCCTGGATGCTATTCCCAGCCAGGTTCTGGAAGCATTCCTGGCCGACTCGCGCGAGGAACGGCTGGAAGACCTGCTCTCGGATATCGCTCTGGGCAATCGCATGCCCGATCAGGTGGCGACACAGCTGCTGACCGCGCTGGGTCGTGGCGGCAGCACCGGTGTGCCGGCCCATCAGCCTATGGCGGCCGAGAAAATCACCATCACCGGTGCCGAGCGCGGCATTCTCAGTTTCGGCAATTGCTGCCATCCGCTGCCGGGTGACGACATCATCGGTTATCTGTCTTCAGGCAAGGGCGTGGTGGTGCACCGCCAGGAATGTCCCAATGTCGCCGAGCTGCGCAGTTCGCCGGGACGTTGCATCGAGATCGGCTGGGCCCGCGAAGTGCAAGGCGTGTTCAAGGCCGAGCTGCGGGTCGAGGTCATCAACCGCCCCGGCGTGCTGGCGACCATCGCGACCGCGATAGCGGCCGCCGATTCCAATATCGAGAACGTCGAATACGTGGAGCAGGATGCCGCCGCGGCCAGTCTGCTGTTCACCCTGGAGGTCAATGACCGGCGCCATCTGGCCGAGGTGATCCGCCGGGTCCGCCGTACCGGGGCCGTCAGCGGCGTCTATCGCTATCCGATCTAAGATGCGGGGCCGTACATCGGGCCTGCCTCCGATCTGCAAGGGTCGCTGTCGCCCCTGAAACTGTTGCCGAGGTTCCCGATGCTTGCACGCCGTTTGCGCCTGCGCGCCGCTCTCGTCCTGATGGGACTTTCCGTGCCGCTGGCAGGAGCAGCGGAGGGGGCAGCGGTCACGCCGGCCGCTTTTGCCCACTGTCTGGATGAGCTGTCCGCCCAGGGGCCGGCTCATCAGGTGTCAGCCTCCGTTTTTCATGCCTATACCCGGGACTTGAGTCCGGATGACAGCGTGCTGGCGGCACTGGATCGGCAGCCTGAGTTCAGCACGCCGATCTGGGATTATCTGTCCGGGCTGGTCGATGCGGAGCGGGTGGCCGATGGCCGTGCCGCGCTGCGCCAGTGGCAGGCGCCGCTGGCCGCGATCGAGCGGCGTTACGGCGTCGATCCCGCCACGGTGGTGGCCGTCTGGGGCGTTGAAAGCAATTTCGGTCGCCAGCGCGGCAGCCGTCCGCTGCTGCGCTCGCTGGCGACCCTGTCCTGTGCCGGGCGACGTCAGGCCTTCTTCCGGGGCGAGCTGTTCGCCACTCTGCGGATTCTGCAGCATGGTGATATCGCGCCGGAACAATTGACGGGCTCATGGGCGGGCGCTTTCGGCCAGACCCAGTTCATGCCGAGCACTTTCGAGCGCATCGCCGTGGATTTTGATGGTGACGGTCGCCGTGATCTGGTGGGAAGCGCGGTCGATGCGCTGGCCTCCACGGCCCATTATCTGGCCCGTTCGGGCTGGCAGAGAGGCGAGTCTTGGGGGCTGCCGGCAAGGTTGCCGGCAGGGTATCAGCCGCCGGTCAGCGGTCGCCGCGATACACGAAGCCTCGGCTTCTGGCGGCGGCAAGGCCTGCGTGCCTTGTCCGGCGCGGGCTTGCCGGCTGGCGACCAGTCGGCCGCGCTGCTGCAGCCGGCAGGCCCGGAGGGGCCGGCCTTTCTGGTCTTTCGCAATTTCAACGCGATCTACAGCTACAACGCCTCGATCAGCTACACCCTGGCGATTGCCTTGCTGTCTGACCGGCTGCGCGGCCTGCCGGCGCCGACGCTGGCCTGGCCCACCGACGACCCGGGTACCTCGCGGGCCGAACGTCGCGAGATCCAGCAGCGTCTGCTGGATCTCGGTTATCCGCTGGGAGCGGCCGACGGCATGATCGGCGACAAGACCCGTGAGGCGATCCAGGCCGAGCAGCGCAAACGCGGCCTGCCGGCCGACGGTCGGGCAGGACAGAGGATCCTTCAGCGCTTGCGCATGTCATCGCCGGCCGCCTCGACGACCTCCGTGGCCGGCGGAGCCGGGGCGGTTTCGAAATAGCCCCGATCCCAGGCCCGGGATCGGCTCTCCTGTCGCGCCTGACCCGCTGTGCGGACTCGGCGGACAGATCGATCAGCCGGGTTTTTCGGCACCGTTTGCCGGCGTATTCGATCAGCTCGTCGGCGCAGGCCAAATTCTCGCGGCCGCGGCTGCGCAGCAGGTCCTGCAGATGGGGGATCGATCCCTTGGCGGATGCCAGCTCGATGCGGTCTTCCGAGGGCTGCAGGGCCCGCAGCACATAAGACTGGCCGTCCATTTCCACGGCCTGCATCCGGCGCTGGATGGCGATCACCTGCTCGGCCGGCGTCGTCCAGCGGGCCTGATGCTGCATGCCGCTGTGCAGGGATGAGCCGATCGCCAGTTTCAGATCCAGCAACACCTGCCCATTCTCGCCGCCCTTGCCCTGAACCAGCACAATATAGCGTGGCAGGTCCAGACGGCCGGTGCCGGCCACTCGTCGGGCTACATCCAGCACTTCGAAGCAATCCGGCCTTTCATATTGTCGACCGCCCTGCTTCAGCAGGTTCCGTATCGGGGCGATCTGTTCGGCCGTGGCCGGCAGCAGCTTGTTGCCATCGATCTTCAGGCGCCGATGACCGTTTTCCACTGCGGTGCGACGGGTCAGCAGGTCCTTGCGGCCGTGCAGATTGCCCGGCAGCTCGTCGATCAGACTGTCCACCGTATCGCGCTCGATCCAGCCCGCCTTGCCACCGGCCAGTTCAGCAGCATAGGCCGCCACGGTATGCTCGCAAAGCGTATCGATGGTGCCTTCGCCCAGTCCCATGTCGGCCAGGGCGAAACGGATGCTGGTCAGCAGCCGCAGCAGTTCCCAGCTGCAGGGCGCCAGAGTGGCCTCGTCGAAATCATTGATGATCGTTGTGACCAGCTGGCTGTCTCCCTTGTAGCTGCCGAAGTTTTCCAGATGCAGGTCACCGCAGATCCAGCTTGCCGGCGCCTTGCGCAAGGCGCCGGCGGTGGGCCGCCGGGCATAGAACAAATGACAGCTGCCTCGCAGGAAGACAAAGGCATGCGGGCCAGCCATGGCGGGTCGCGCCCCTGGTTTCAGGCCTGGATGACGGCGGCGATGTCGATGCGGTTCGAGGTCATGCCAGGGTCCTGGGCGAGGGGAGCGGGTGGGTCAATACACTTTGCAGAACACCGCCTTCAGATAGCGGCCTTCCGGGACGTCGGCACGTACCGGATGATCGGCACCGGCGCCGCGTGACTGCAGGATCTGGATCTCGCGACCGGCGTGGGCGGATACCCGCCGCAGCATGTCGTGGAAGTCGGCTTCGCTGACCAGTCCGGTGCAGGAGCAGGTCAGCAGCAGGCCGCCCGGCTCGATCACTTCCAGCGCGGCGCGGTTCATGGCGAAGTATTTCTTCAGCGCGTTCTGGATGCGGTTGCGATCGCGGGTCAGTTTGGCCGGATCCAGAATCACCGCGTCATAGCGCTCGCCGCGTTCGCTGGCCTGACGCAGCCAGTCGAAGATGTCAGCCTGCTCGAAGCGCGGCTGCAAGCCATTGAGTTCGGCATTGCCGCGCGCGATCTCCAGAATGGCCGGATCCATGTCGACACCCACCGCCGAGGCGGCACCGCCGGCCAGGGCGTGAATGGCGAATCCGCCGGCATTGCAGCACAGGTCCAGTACCCGGCGGCCGCGGGCCATTTCGGCGAACAGCCGTCGGTTGTCGCGCTGGTCGGCGAAAAATCCGGTCTTGTGGCCCACGCCTGGTGCCGCCTGGAAACGCAGGCCGTATTCCTCGACCAGGGTCGGCTCGGGCATGTCGCCACTGCGGCAGTCGAAGGACTCCTGTTTCTGGACATGGGCTTCGGCGAACTCGTACAGGTTGGCATCCGGAAAATGCCACAACAGGGCGGCGCGGATGACTTCCCGCAGGCGCCACATGCCGGCAGCGAAATATTCGATGACCAGGGTATCGGCATATCGATCGACAACCAGGCCGGACAGACCGTCACCCTCGCTGTGGATCACGCGCCAGGCATTGGCATGGCGGTCCAGCTGCAGCTCATCGCGGCGCAGGGCGACCGCCCGGGCGATCCGCTGTTCGATCCAGTCGGCATCGGGCACCTGGCCGGGCTGGTTGCTCAGCAGTCGCAGCGCGATGCGGGCATGGCCGTTCCAGAAGCCGTGGCCGACCTGGCGGCCGGCAGGGTCCTGGATTTCGACGACGGTGCCGGGGGCGATCCGCTGTTCGGGCTTCTGGACCTGGGCGGACCAGATCCAGGGATGGCCCGGCAGGCGGTCGGATTTGAGACGGATGATCGGCAAGGATGTATTCATCGGCCTATGATACCGGGCCGCACCGGCCAGCGGCGCGCGGCCCGGCGTGGCTGCGGCATCAGGCATGGCGCCGCTGGTCGGCCGGCGGCGGGAAATACTGGTACAGCCAGGTTTCGCTCAGCGTGGCGTGATTTCCGCCTGCCCGGATGAAACAGCGCATGTCGACCGGCGCGGTACCGGCATCGTCCGGATACCAGTCGAACAGCACCCGGAAGCCGTGGACCTCGTCGGGCAGTGCCAGCACCTGCGGGTCGCGGATCCGACCGGTACTGGCGCTGATGACCGGTTCGATCGCGGCCGTGGCCGGCATCGCTGCCAGCGGACCGCCGACGAAGTCGATGGCGAACCGGCGGGCCCAGGCGGCGGGATAGTGCTCGCCCGGTGCCCAGCCTTCGGTGAAGTCGCCCAGGCCCGAACGGGTGGAACGGACCTGGGCCAGCCCCGGTGCCACCGGCGGCAAGGCGCTCCAGTTCAGGCGGTAGCCGAAATCACGGGATTCGCCGGCTCGCAGCGGCTGCTTCGGCGTCCAGAAGGCGACCACATTGTCCAGGGTTTCGCCGGTGGTCGGCATTTCCATCAGATTGATCGATCCTTCGCCCCATTCAGTGGTGGGCGTGGCCCACAGACTGGGGCGCCGGTCATAGCGGTCGACCGTGTCCTGGTAGCTGTCAAAACGATGGTCGGTCTGGACCAGGCCGAAGCCCTTGGGGTTGGTGTCCTGGAAGCTGTTGAACTGGATATGCGGCGGATTGCTGAGCGGGCGGCAGATCCACTCGCCATTGCCGCTCCAGATCGAGAGGCGGTCCGAGTCGTGGATCTGCGGATGGAAGGTGTCGCAGCGGGAGCGCTCGTCGGTACCGCAGCTGTACATGCTGGTCATCGGGCAGATGCCGATCTGGGCGATATCCTTGCGGGCGTTGACGTGGGCCTGGATATCCATCACCACCTGATGGTCTTGGCAGTCGATGGCAAAGCGGTAGGCTCCGGTCGCGCTGGGCGAATCGAGCCGGGCGTAGACCACCATCCGGCGGCTGCCAGGGGCTGGCTGTTCGAACCAGAAGGCGGTGAAGTCCGGGAATTCCTCGGGCTGCGGCCCGAAGGTGTCGATGGCCAGACCGCGGGCCGAGAGCCCGTACTGGCCGGTATCGTCCACGGCGCGGAAATAGCTGGCGCCGAGAAAGGCGACGATGTCGTGGTGCCCGGGATCAGGTTGCTTGTAGATCCGGAAGCCGGCGAAGCCGTAGTCGCCATGCAATTGGCTGACATCGACGCCACTGTCGCCGTAATTGAACAGACGGGGGTCGAAATGCACATCACTGGCGATGCCACTGCCCGGATCGATCCGGTACATCCGCACCGGCTGCCTGAAGCCCATGCCGACATGGAAGAATTCCACATCCAGTCCGGAACCGCTGCCATGCCACAGCGAGCGCTGGCGATCATAGTGGATGACATTGAAGGCTTGCGGTTGCATCCCGGCCAAGGTGGGCGGCAGGGTTTCACTGCCTGAGTGCCAAGGCCGGCCGGCCTGACGGCGGGCGTCGGCAATCAGCTCTTCAAAACTGAAGCGATGACTCCCGCCGCTGTCAGGCCCCCTGGTCCGAGAGCTGGCGAGCAGCAGGCTGGAGGTGGACAGGCCGGTAAAGGCCGCGAGGGCGGCCGTGGCTTTCAGTAGATCTCTGCGCTGCATGGAACGATCCAAAAGCTGTGGGCGCGACTCTTCCTTCCCAGTCCTGCGCCGTGGGGTGAGGCCCATCCGCGAAGCCCGCTTTGCCGGCGCTCGTCCTGCGCACGGCGGGGCCCGCCGGCACAGTCGCAACGGTCGGCGCGGACGGATCAGGCACTGCTCCGGTCTGCCGCCCGACGCCGGCCAACGACCGGAACGCACGGCGAGCCGGGCACCTGTTCGGCTTCGAGCTTAGCGCAGATGCAGCCTGCCCCTGAAGAGACGGCGGGCGAGCCTGTTCAGCAAGATGCCATGTGCGGCGTGCTACGTCCCGGCTTGGCATACTGGCGGGCATGACCATGACCGATGAGGATTGCCGAGTTGAATCTGATCTTGACGGGAGCCAGCCGCGGCTTGGGCCTGGCCTTGGCCGAAACGGCGCTGGCCAGCGGCTGGCGGGTATCTGCCTGCGCGCGCAGCGAGTTGCCCGCATCGTTGGCGGACATGGCGGCTGCCGGCCGACTGGTCTGGAGTTCTTGTGATCTGGCCGATCCGGCATCGGCCCTGGCCTGGTTGCGACAGGTACTGTCCGGCATGCCGGACAAGGGGCCGCTGCATCTGCTGCTCAATGCCGGGGTGCTGGAACCCTTGGGGGCCATGCCTTCGCTGCCGGCCGAGGCGGTGCAACAGCATCTGCAGATCAATCTCGGCACGCCGATGCTGCTGGGTGCGGCCTTTGCCGGGCATTGCGCCGAGCGGCAGCGCGAAGGCCGGCTGCTGGCCATCTCCTCGGGCGCTGCACGCCGACCTGCACCGCACTGGGGTGCCTACTGTGCCAGCAAGGCCGGTCTGGACATGGCCATCAGGGTGCTCAATGCCGAAGCCGCGGCCAGCGGGGAGGGCGGGCGCTTCAAGGCCGTGTCGCTGGCCCCCGGCGTCGTGGATACCGAGATGCAGCACCGTATCCGGCAGCAGTCATTTCCTGGTGTGCAGCGCTATCTCGACCTGCATGCCGAGGGCCGGCTGACGTCATCGCAGGGCGCCGCGGCGGCCATCTTCGATTATCTGCAGACGGCGGATTTCGGTGCTGTCGAAATCGACGACATCCGCCATTACCCGGTCAGCGCCGCCTGATCCGGGCACAGGGCAAAGGCGTCGTGCTCAGGCCGTTTCGACGGCGGTGGTCGCCAGCTTCTTGCCATGGGCGGAGGGTTGCCCCTGGCTGTCGACATTGACGAACACGATCTGGTCGATGGTCAGGATGCTTTTGTGACTGATCATGTTGCGGACCTCGCAGCGCAGCGTGATCGAGGTGCGACCCATGGCGATGGCACTGATGCCGAGCTCGATCACGTCACCCTGGCGGGCCGAACTGACGAAATTGATTTCCGACATGTACTTGGTGACGACCTGCGAATTGTCCAGCCGGTCGATCACATACACGGCGGCTTCCTCGTCGATCCAGCGCAGCAGGCTGCCGCCGAACAGGGTGCCGTTGGGATTGAGATCCTCGGGCTTGACCCATTTGCGGGTGCGAAAATTCATGATTTCGTTGCTCATCTCGAATCCAGGCAAGTCGGGTGGCGAAAACGGACGTGTCAGCGCAGGCGCAGAGCCAGCCATGAGGCCAGTGCCAGCAGGTTGATGCCGATGCGGGAGACCGCAGGACCGGCGATGGCGAAGACGAAGCCCTGGCTGCCCAGATGCCAGTCATAGCCCAGCCGTGGCGCATGCAGCAGGGTGGCGTAGATATTCACATAACCGCCGCAATGCAGGGCGTAGCTGAACATCGGAGTCGCCAGCAAGGGCAATTGCAGCAACTGGGCGATCTGCGAGCAGATCACGCCGCGTGGCCGGTTCTCCACCAGCAGGACGCCGGCGACCAGCACAAAGCTGAAGATGAGCAGTCCGATGATCGCAAACACCGCGTCCTGGGTGGTGCCCAGGGGCAGCAGACGGCGCAGCATGGCGGTCAGGCCATAGAGTCCGCCCGCGATTTCGAGAATGCCGATCAGTCGGAACAGAACATCACGCATGCACCAGCGACCCCGCCAAAACCCTAAGCATAGCCCAGCATCGTCGCCGGTTGGGGCGCCGAGAGCTGATGGGCCGACCGTTGGCGTGCTGCTTCAATCGATAATCGCATGGGGCACGAAACGGGCCAGATTTCCGGTGATCGGCTGATCGTCCTCGCGGATCCCCAGCCCACAGGGCTGGTCGTCGATCATCCAGCTGCCCAGCACCGGTCGGCCGCCGTCGAAGTCCGGCAGCGGATGGTAGCGCTGGATGATCCATGGGCCCGCATAGGGACCGCTGCTCTGCCATTGCCGGCCGTCGCCGGCATGAATCTCGATATTGGCACCTTCCCGCGAATGCAGCGGCTTGCGGACCCAGCCCGCCGGCACGGCGTGGCGACCGTCGTCGAAACGGGCTTCCAGCAGCAGTGGATGGCCGGGATAGTATTGCCACAGCAGGGGCAGCAGTCCCTTGTTGCTGAGCACGGCTTTCCACGGCGGTTCGATCAGCTGCAGGCCGGAACGGGGCAGATCCTGCCCATACCGGTCGCGGATCATGTCTTCCAGCGGATAGAGCTTGAACAGGCTGCGGATGATGGTGTCCTCGAGATCGGTGCAGCGGCCGTCCCGTGTCTGGCCGATCTGCTGCAGATCGATGGCCCGGGTATCCAGTCCGGCCTGGATGGCACAGTCCCGAAGATAGGCGACGGTAGCCTGATCTTCTGGCCAGCCGGCCAGCGCGGTGAAATACAGCGGCTGAGCCAGCGACTCGCGCAGGGTGCCGAAGCGTGCGATCAGGGCTTCGTGGAGGCTGTTGAACTGGTCGGCCGATGCCGGCAGGTGTCGCGCGCTGCGCTGATCTTCCAGCCAGCCCCACTGGAACCAGGCCGCTTCGAACAGCGAGGTCGGCGTATCGTAGTTCAGCTCGTAGAGCTTGACCGGACCGCTGCCGTCATAGGCCAGGTCCAGCCGGCCGTACAAGCTGGGGTCGCGCTGCCGCCAGCTGGTGGCGATCCAGTCCCTGTGGCTGGCGGGAATGGCGAGGCTTTGCAGCAGATCCTCGCGCCCGATGATGCGATCGACCATATCCATGGCCATGGCGTGCAGCTCCATGCTGGCCGCCTCGATGTCATCTTCGATCTGGCGCAGGCTGAAGGCGTAGTACAGGCTTTCGTCCCAGTAGGGCTGACCATGCGGCGAGTGATGGACGAAACCGCAGGCTTCCGCCTGCGTGCGCCAGTCCGCGCGTTCGGCAAGACGGAGCCGCCGCATGCTTATTCACCACCTCCGCCATGGGCGCCGAAGCCGCCGAAACCGCCACGGCTGACGGTGACGGCCCGGTCGGCCGGCAGTTCGATGGCCTGCAGCGGCGGGCGGCTGACCGTGCCCGTGCCCCTGCCATAGAAGTGACTGCCGCTGCCACTGCTGCAGCTGCCGTTGGGCGCGGCCCCGGAAGCGCAACTTGCCGGTGCACGGAACCATTGCCCGCTGCGGTCGCGGAAGGCGGGCGCCGTACTCGGCGCGCCCTGGGGCTGCCCGTTGCGCAAGGCCTGGGACAGCAGAAACCCGGTCAGCATCGGCGTGAATACGGTATGGCCATCGCTCTCCTGCGTTTGGCAGGACTGCTTGCCATAATCGAGTTCACAGTCTGCAAGGCTGTCGAAACGAGGGGCCTCCGTCCTGGCCTGGTTGCGTGCGTCGGCATAAGCCTGCCGGCAGGTGCTTGCATCATGGGTGGCGGCGGTGCAGCTGTCTACGGACGTATAGACGCCTTCGCGCGAACTGTCATCGTGACTGCAGCCTGCCAGCAGCAAGGGGGCCGAGCCGAGCAGGACCAGGCGCAGATGTCGGGATCGTTTCATGACCGATATCTATCATGTCGCATCGCGAGTGACCAGTCCCGGGGTCTACAGGTCCTCGGCCAGTTGCTGCAGATCCTGGATATGGTGCTCCCACCAGCGGGCTTCCCGGGCAAAGGCAAAGGCCGGCGGGAAGGCCGGGTCATCCCAGCGGGCGGCGATCCAGCCGGCATGGTGGATCTGGCGCATCGCCCGCAGGGCAGGGACCAGCGCAAGTTCCTGCAGCGGTGGCTCGGCAAACTGGCCATAACCTTCCAGCAGATGGCCCATGGCGTTGTCATCCGCCGCCAGCATCCACAGGTCCTGGATGGCAGGGCCCATCCGGCAGTCATCGAAGTCGACGAAATGCGGACCTTCATCGGTCCACAGTACATTGCCTGGATGGCAATCGCCGTGCAGACGCAGTTCGCGGTACGGACCGACGGCGTCGAGACGCTGCTCCAGCGCCTGGCGCAGCTGCTGCAGAGCGGCCGCGTACTCCGGGTGCAGGTGCTCCGGCAACAGCCGGCTGGTCAACACGGCCTGACCGGGGCGAACCACCATCTGTTCCAGGTCGATGCGGCCGCGGTGCCGGAAGGATTCGCGGCCGCCGACGGCATGGATGCGGGCGATCAGCCGACCCATCCATTCCAGCTCGTGCGCGGACTCCAGTGACGGTGCACGGCCGCCGCGGCGTGGCGTGATCGCATAGTGAAAGCCTTCGAGGGTCTGCAGGCTGCGGCCGTGGAAGACAAGCGGGCTGACCACCGGCAGCTCGGCATCAGCCAGCTGTCGGCTGAAGACATGCTCTTCTTCCAGTGAGGGGAGTGACCAGCGCCCGGGCCGGTAGAATTTGGCAACGACGAAAGAGCGATCTTCCAGCCCCACCTGCCAGACCCGGTTTTCATAGCTGTTGAGCGCCAGCAGGCGTCCGTCCGGCGCCAGTCCGCAGGCTTCCACCGCATCCAGCACCCGATCCGGATCCAGGCTGGCATAAGGCACCTGGCTCACCGGCTGACCACCTTGGCCGGCACGATAGCCATGGTGATCCGGGATACGCAGGTCAACTGCCCAGCCTCGTTTTCGATGCGGATTTCCCAGACCTGGGTGGCACGTCCCAGATGCAGCTTTCTGGCCGTTCCCGTCACGACGCCGGAGCGGACGGCCTTCAGATGGTTGGCATTGATCTCCAGGCCGACGGCCATGGATTCGTGGGTATCCAGGGTCAGCAGCGCGGCCATGCTGCCCAGGGTTTCGGCCAGCGCCACCGACGCACCGCCATGCAGCAGGCCGAAGGGCTGATGCGTGCGCGCATCGACCGGCATGGTGCCCTGCAGCCAGTCATCGCCGACGGCGGTCAGCTGCATGCCCAGGGTGGACAGCAAAGTGTTTTCGCCCAGCCGGTTGAGCTCGGCGAGATCCACCGGTTTTTTCCAGATACTCACCTGGGGAGATCCTGTGCAGTGAAGACAAGTCCGCATGATAGCCTGCGCGCGTGGTCGCACCGGAATGATTGTTATCAGTCTGCGCAGGGGCGACAATAGCCCGGTGAATACCGTAACCCTTCAAGCGACCGGCCTCCGTTTTCAGGTGGCGGCCGGTGAGACCATTCTGGCGGCCGCCGAACGTTCCGGCATCCGGCTGGCCTCCGATCCGGCCGCAGGTGTCCCTGCGCGATTGCTGTCCGGCCGTTGCCGGCATCGTGGCGAGGGCGGCGAGATCGCCTCGAGCGGACCGGTGCGCCAGCCCCTGATTGAACTGCGTCAGGCCGAGGCACTTGCCGACTTGCTGCTTGCGGCCGAAGACGTGGGCGAACTCAGTGAACTGGCGCCGCGGCGATTGCAGGTCGAGGTGGCTGCCAAGCTGGCGCTGGCTCCGGATGTGACCGGCCTGCATCTGCGGCCGGTGGCGGGGGAAGGGCCGCTGCGCTGGTTGCCCGGCCAGTATCTGGAATGCCTGCTGGATGACGGTCGGCGTCGACCGTTCTCGATTGCCGGCTGCCCTCGTCTGGACCAGGTGATTGAACTGCATATCCGGCATGTGGCCGGTGGCGGCTTCACCCAATGGGTCCATTCCGACCTGGCGGTGGGTGACACGCTGACGATCGAGGCGCCGCGCGGCACTTTCGTGCCACGCGAAGATTCGCTGCGGCCGATCATCTTCGTGGCGGGCGGCACCGGGTTTGCACCCGTGAAGGCCTTGATCGAGCATTTTCTGCATCGTGGCAGCTCGCGCGCCATGCAGCTGTACTGGGGCGTGCGCACGGCCGCGGATCTTTACCAGCGCGAACTGGTCCAGGCCTGGTGCGAGGCCTGCAGCGGACTCGACTTCCAGCCCTGCATTTCCGATCCGGCCCAGGCGGCACTGGCCGGCCTGCGTGCGGACCTGGTCCACGAGGCGGTACTGGCGGATCATCCGGATCTGTCCGGGCATGATATCTACATGAGCGGCCCCCCGCCCTTGATCGATGCCGGCCGGCAGTTGTTTCCGGAGGCCGGGCTGCCGCCGGAGCGGCTGTATTACGACACCTTCGACTATGCGCCCGACCTGCTTGCGAGTATCTTGAAAGCCCGTCTGACGACTTGACCCCGGCGGAGGTGGACGGCGGCGGGGAAGCGGCGGCAACGCCGGTACCACCGCCAGTCATCTGGCGCACTGAGGCTCGGCAGGATGTTGCATGAAGACATTCCATTGCGATGCCTGCGGGCAGCAGGTCTTTTTCGAGAACGTTCGCTGCGAAGCCTGCGGCCACGCGCTGGGCTATGTACCCGAACGCGCCGAGGTGATGGCCTTCGAGGCGGACCCGGACGGGCACTGGCTGGCCGTGCGTGGCGCTGGGCCGCGCCATTACAAGCCTTGCCGCAATTATGCGGTGGAAAACGTCTGCAACTGGATGTTGCCGGCCGATGATCCCCAGGCCCTGTGCCCGTCCTGTCAGCTGACCCGTGTCATTCCGGCACTGGGACAGGAGGACAATCGCCAGCGCTGGTTCCGGATCGAGCGGGCCAAACGGCGTCTGTATTACACCCTGGCCTTGCTGGGATTGCCGCTGGATTCGCGCCAGACAGATCCGCACCAGGGGCTGGCTTTTGAATTCCGCGAACAGATCGAGGGCGGTCCGGTGGTGCATACCGGGCATTCGGACGGGGTGATCACCCTCAATATCGCCGAAGCCGACGATGCGTACCGGGAACGGATGCGGACCGAACTGGGCGAGCCCTACCGCACCCTGCTGGGCCATCTGCGGCATGAGTCCGGGCACTACTACTTCATGCGGCTGATGCGGGAAGGGCCGCTGCTGAAGGCCTGCCGGCAATGCTTCGGAGATGATCGCGAGGACTACGCCGCCGCGCTTCGCCGCCATTATCAGAACGGCCCGCCGGCGCATTGGGAGCAGACCCATGTCAGCGCCTATGCCACCATGCATCCCTACGAAGACTGGGCCGAATCCTGGGCGCATTATTTGCACATGGTCGATACGCTGGAAACCGCCCAGGCCTGTGGTTTGTCATTGGCACCGGCCCATCCTGACCAGCCCAGTCTGGCCGCCGACGGAGAGGCTGTGGCCCACGCCGGTTTCAATGACCTGATCGGGCGCTGGTTTCCGCTGACCTATGTGCTGAACAGTCTCAACCGCAGCCTCGGCCAGCCCGATGGCTACCCGTTCACGCTGGCCACGCCGGTGATCGGGAAGCTGCGTTTCATCCACCAGGTGATTCATCGTCAGAAGATGCCTTCACCGGATTGAGACGGGGCGGAAGCGGATCCGACAAGGCGGCGTCGATGGCGCTCATGCCCTGATACCGCGAATGGCATACCATGGAGTCCCCGAGGTTGCCGCAAGAGACTGATCATGATCCATGAAATCCTCAGGATGGGTGATCCCCGCCTGCTCAAGGTCGCCCAGCCCGTGCCCGGGCACATGCTGGGCAGCGATGAGCTGAAGCAGTTGATCGCCGACATGTTCGACACGATGCATGCCGCGGGAGGCGTCGGTCTGGCGGCGCCTCAGATCGGTGTCGACCTGCAGCTGGTGATCTTCGGCTTCGAGCAGGCCGACCGCTATCCGGAAGCACCGCCGGTGCCGCGTACCATTCTCCTGAATCCTGTGATCACGCACTTGTCGCAGGACATGGAAGAGGGCTGGGAGGGCTGCCTGTCGGTACCCGGGCTGCGCGGGGCGGTCAATCGCTACACCCTGATCCGTTACGAGGGCATCGACCCGGACGGTGAGGTCATTGATCGTACCGCCGAAGGCTTTCATGCCCGCGTGGTCCAGCATGAATGCGATCATCTGATCGGACGGTTATACCCCTCGCGAATGACGGATTTTTCCAAGTTCGGATTCACGGATGTGCTGTTTCCCGATATGGATCCCGGCGCTGACGACTGAACGGTGGTGGCTTGCTGCCTGCGTCGATGGCCACTGACGGCTCGAGTACGCCGCCGCAGGATGCCGCAGGGCATGCGCGGTGGGTCCGGTAGGCGGCCATCCAGCAGTCCGTTGATGGTTGGCCATGATACTGGCGTATGTCCTGATGACGGCTTCCTGCATGGTTCACGCATCGTGAACAAACCGAGGTATTAAGCTGCGCCTGTCGAAGTCCTGGATTTCCGGCCGGAATCGCGGACTGCGGCATGCCACTTATCAAAACCATGGAGGGTCATGACATGCGTGCATTGAACGAACACGAGCTGAAGAACGTCGCCGGTGGCGGCCTGATAGGCGATATCGCCGAGTTTGCGGTACAGGAGGTCCGCGCCTCGGTACTCGGTGCGGTTGCAGCGGGTTCCGCGGGAGCCATCATCGGCGGTCGCCATGGCGGTGATGGCGGCGGCCTGCTGGGTATCGGCGGGATCGGCCAGTTGGTGGGCCTGGTCAGCGGCGGTCTGATCGGATTGGCGGCCGGAGCCATCGGTGCGCCGCTGATCGGCTGGGACGACACGGTGAAATACACCGAGAGCGCGATCCAGGGCGTCATCAACGGAACCCTGGGATGAGGTGAGCCGCCAAGGGGGATATCCCTCCCTTGGCGGCTTCTGCAGGTGAACTGTCATCGAGTATGGACATTTGCCGGGCCTTGCCGCTTCGGCGGGACGAGCAACAGACAGCAGGGCATTCAGGCATCCTGAAGACGCCGGACGGTCATGTCATCCGGCAAACCCGTGCATCTGGGATATGGACACCGTTGATGAAATTGTCCGTGAGTCGGATTTTCGAAATGGGTTGGCCGGTTTTCAACAGGTCCTTCATGGCCAGATAGGACTTTGCCTGTTCGCTGGTGACCGGCATGTCGCTTGCATCCATCCCTTTGCCAAGCCGTGACGAGGTGGACTGGATTTTTCTTTATATTTCCATGGGGCGGCTTAGACGGGCATCGGGCGTGACGATGACGAGCTTCCATTTGTCGGTTTCCCTGGAAAACATCCAAAGGGCGCCTTGGATGTCCATTTTTTTTCGAGTGCGGTGATGGGATGCTCACCGGTCTCGATCATCTCGCCCGTGAGCGAGTTGCCTACCAGTATGCGTTGATCCATGTCAGTACTCGGTAGGTCCGGGCCGTGCTGGCCTTGTACAAATCCCTTGTCTCCAGCCGGCTGATGTCATGCCTGTATCTGCCTGCTTCGGACCCGTACCACGGTCCAGTGGATTCGCGCAGGGTGGGTGCTTGGCAGTTTTTGCAGAGGCTGCTTCAGATAATTTCGGGCAATGGAGTCCAGCTTGTCGCTGTGCGGGGCATGGCCGCCGGGATCTGGATTTGCCCATGAGGGGAAAGTGCGTCAGATAACGGATCATGGCACAAACCTGCGAAAGGGTGCCTGATCCCGGCGGCAAGTTTCAGCCCAGCGCGTAGCGTGCCACGAACAAGGCGCCGATCAGGGCGGTAGCCGGATGCACGTCACGCCAGCGGCCGGCGCCCAGTTTCAGCAACACATAACTGACGAAACCCAGGGCCAGCCCGTTGGCGATGGAATAGGTGAACGGCATGGCGCTGGCGCAAATGGCCGCCGGAGCGGCCTCGGTGATGTCATTCCATTCGATGTCGACCAGTTCGCGCAGCATCAGGCCGGCGACGTAGATCAGGGCCGGGGCGGTGGCATAGGCCGGCACCAGCGAGGCGACCGGGCCAAACCACAGGGCGCACAGGAACAGTGCGCCGACGGTGATGGCGGTCAGGCCGGTACGGCCACCGGCCTGCACGCCGGCGGCGCTTTCCACAAAGGCCGTCGTACTGGATGTGCCGATCAGGGACCCGGCGAGGATGGCGGTGCTGTCGGCGAACAAGGCCTTGCCCAGGCGGTGACGCTTGGCCGGATCGGCCAGCAGGCCGGCTCGCTGTGCGACCCCCATCAAGGTGCCGGTGGCATCGAACATCTCCACCAGCACGAAGACCAGTACCACGTGCAGCAGGGCGAAGGCCAGGCCGCCGTGATCGGCATGCAGGGCCCCCGGAATATCCAGCTTCAACCAGGTCGGGGACAGGCTGGGCGGCATGGCCACCAGTCCCTTGTAGTGCAGGTCACCCAGCGCAATGCCGGCCAGGGTGACCGCCAGGATGCCGATCAGGATCGAGCCGCGGATACGGCGGGCTTCCATGATCGCGATCAGCATGAAGCCGCCCAGTGCCAGCAGCGGCGGAGCCTGATGCAGGTCGCCAAGGGTTACCAGGGTATGCGGATCGGCGACGATGATATGGGCTTTCTGCAGGCCGATCAGTGCCAGGAACAGACCGATGCCGGCAGCGATCGAGCTGCGCAGCGAGGAAGGGATGCCGGCGATCAGCCATCGCCGGATGCCTGTGGCGGTCAGCAGCAGAAAGATGCAGCCGGAGAGAAAGACCAGGCCCAGCGCCTGTGGCCAGGTATAGCCCATGCCGGCGACCACGGTGAAAGCCAGAAAGGCATTCAGGCCCATGCCGGGAGCCAGGCCCACCGGGTAGTTGGCCAGCAGACCCATCAATACCGAGCCGACGGCAGCGGCCACGCAGGTGGCGACAAAGCAGGCGCCTCGGTCCATGCCCGTGCTGGCCAGGATGTCCGGGTTCACGAATACGATATACGACATCGTCAGGAAGGTGGTGGCACCGGCCAGCAGCTCGGTCTGGACCGTGGTGTTGTGGTCGCTCAGCTTGAAGAGTCGTTCCAGCATGGAAGTTCCGGTAGAGAGGCTCGATAAAGGAATGGCGTGGCGATGCCGGCCGGTGACCGGCATCGCCTGGCGGGCTCAGCGACGGGGCGTCGGTGCCTGCATCAGCTGAGTGAACTGCTGCAGCAGGGCGGCATCGTCCACCTTGAACACGACCTTGGCCGAGGTTTCGCCCAGTCCGGGGTTCAGCCCGGGGTTCCAGCTCAGGGTATTGCCGTAGCCGGCACCATGATCGGTATCCACATCGACGGACAGGGTCCGCTGCTGGCGGATCAGGGCCGGATCCAGCCACAGGCCCATCGCCATCTCGTCCCACAGCGGGTAGCCGGCCTGGCCGTAACGCTGCAGATAGCGTGCCACCGGCGTGCCGGCCTTGCCGATGGTATCCAGTGTGCTCTGGCCAAGATACGTTGTCGTGGTCGGGTCCACCGGCACCAGGGTCAGCTGCGGCCAATGCTGGTGCAGCACAATGCTGGCGGCTTCGGGGTCGAAGCGGAAGTTGAATTCCAGTCGCGGGGTATTGGCATATTCACTGGCAAACGGACTGCCGCCCGGGGGCGGCTGCGGCGAGAAGCTGCCGCCCATGATCACCAGTTCCTTGACCAGCGATGGCAGCTCCGGGTCCAGCTTCACGGCCAGGGCCAGATTGGTCAGCGGTCCCAGCGCGACGATGCTGACCTGGTGCGGATGGGCACGCACGGTCTGCACCAGGAAATCGGCCGCGGCCTCGGGGCGGGCTTTCAGTTTCGGCGCGCCCTCGGCCATCGGCGGTACCACATCAGCCGCATGCGGAGGGCTGCGCGGCACCACGCTGTTTTTCGGCCAGGCTTCGGTCCAGGCCCCTTTGTAGGCGAGCTTGCCATAGCGCGCTTCCCACAGCTTGGTGGCCTGCGGCGTGTTCAGCAGGGGCAGATCCGGGCCGGCGGCCACCGGAATATCGGTGCGGCCGATCAATTCCAGCATCCGCAAGGTGTGCTGGGTGTTTTCACGGCACCAGCCGTCACCGCTTTCGACAGTGATGCCGAGCACTTTCACGTCGGGCGCCTGGATTGCCATCAGCACGGCTTGCAGATTGCTGGTGGCGGGACCGAAGGCGTCCTGGTCGATGATGACCTGCCGGGGGGATTCGGCGGCCGCGGCGTTGGCGGTCAGCAGGCTCAGGCCCAGCGAGGCGAGCAGGGGAATCAGGCGTGGCAAGCGGAAGCTCCTGTTGGGGGCGTGTCGGGCCGTGCAGCGGCGCGACATACGTGATTTCCGGCGGCCGGCTGCGGCCATCGGGCGGGATGTGTAAGATCGATCATATTCAATGGTGACAGGTGGCAGGATGGAATCCAATCCGAGGCCGGGGGGCTTCCGTTTCTATGACATGCTGGTTGCAGGCATGGTAGCGGTCTTGCTGTGCTCGAATCTGATCGGTCCGGCCAAGGTCAGCCTGATCGATCTGCCGTGGCTGGGGCCGTTGAATTTCGGCACCGGCAACCTGTTTTTTCCGATCGGCTATATTTTCGGCGACGTGCTGACCGAGGTCTATGGTTATGCCCGGGCACGGCGGGCGATCTGGGCCGGATTTGGCGCGATGCTGTTTGCCACGGTGATGGCCTGGTCGGTGATCCATATGCCGGCCAGCCCGGCCGAGCCCTTCAACCATGTGCTGCAGCCGGCGCTCGAGACCGTGTTTGGCGGCACCTGGCGGATCGCGCTGGCCTCGATGATCGGTTACTGGATCGGTGATTTCGTGAATGCCTTCGTGATGGCCCGGTTGAAGCTGCTGACCGGCGGCCGCCATCTCTGGACCCGCACCATCGGCTCGACGGTGGTCGGTCAGGCCTGTGACAGCCTGACCTTCTATCCGATTGCCTTCTATGGCATCTGGGAAAGCACGACCCTGGCCAAAGTGATTCTGTTCAACTGGAGCATGAAGGTGCTGGTCGAAGTGGTGCTGACACCCGTGACCTATCTGGTGGTCAATGCCCTGAAGCGGGCCGAAGGCGTGGACATCTTCGATCGGGGCACGCATTTCAATCCCTTCAGCCTGCGTGACGAAGGCCAGCGGCGATAGTTCCCCCGAGCGGTCGGGTAAACTGACCGCTTTGCGGGAAGGATTCTCAAGGCATGCGCATTTTGATGGCACGACACGGCCAGACCGAGTGGAATCTGGCGGGTCGGATACAAGGCATTGAAGACAGCCCCCTGACCGCACTGGGCATCGAGCAGGCGCGGGCGGTGGGGCAGGCCTGGCGGGGCAGCGGCATCCGGCATATCCACAGCTCGCCGCTGGGTCGGGCCATGGATACCGCCCGTCATGCAGCCGAAGGCCTCGGCGCCGAGTGCTTCGATGATCCGGGACTGGTCGAGCGCGCCTTTGGCCGCTACGAGGGCATGCCGATTGCCGAACTGCGCGAGCAGGAAACGGATTGGGAGCCGATCATTCTGGGGACCCGGCCCGAACTGGCTGCACCAGGCGGTGAAACCTTGCTGCAGGTCGCTGACCGGGTGGAAGCGGCCGTACGCAAGCTGGCGGCCGACAGCGACCAGGCCACCCTCGGCATCGTCAGTCACGGCCACTGCCTGCTGGCGCTGGCCTGGCGACTCGGCGGCCAGCCGGACGATATCCGTCAGTTCCATCATCGCAATGCCAGCTACAGCGAGCTGGAGTGGATGGATGGCAAGCTGCGGCTGCTGCGCTGGGCCGTCGCCGACCATCTGGTCGGCGACGAGTCCGGACTCAGCGCGCCGGCGAGTTTCGCTGCGCGTTGATCTGATCCTTGAGATCGCTGGCGGCGCGGCCTGCGGCGAGGGCATAGTCCTCGCCTTGACCGGCATAGATGATGGCCCGCGACGAGCTGATCATCAGGCCGGTGCCATCGGCGGTGGCGCCGTGGCGTATCACTTCGGCGACATCGCCTCCCTGGGCGCCGATGCCGGGCACCAGCAGCGGCATATCGCCGACCAGTGTGCGGACCTCGCCCAGCTGGCCGGGCCAGGTGGCACCGGTCACCAGGGCGCAGTTGCCGTGGCCGTTCCAGGATTCGGCAATGATTTTCGCCACATGCTGGTACAGCGGCCGGCCACCGACATCCAGGTCCTGCAGGTCGGCCGCCCCTGGATTGGAGGTATGGCACAGCAGGATAACGCCCTTGTCGGCGCGCTCCAGAAAGGGCTCGGCCGAATCGCGGCCCAGATAGGGGTTCAGGGTGACGGCATCGGCCTGATAACGGTCGAAGGCTTCCACGGCATAACGTGCGGCGGTGGAACCGATGTCGCCGCGCTTGGCATCGAGGATTACCGGAATGCCGGGATGGGCCTCGTGGATATAGGCGATCAGCCGTTCCAGCGCGTCTTCGGCAGCCAGGGCCGCAAAATGGGCGATCTGGGGCTTGAAGGCGCAGGCATGGGCAGCGGTGGCATCGACGATGGCCTTGCAGAACGCGAACACCGGATCCGGGTGGTCGGCAAGTACGGCCGGGAAGCGGCTGGGCTCGGGGTCGAGGCCGACGCAGAGCAGCGAATCATGGCGGCTCCAGACCGCCTGCAGATCAGTGATGAAACTCATGGGTAATCCCTCGGACGGGCGGTGACTGCCGTCCGTCACCGCCGGCACCGGTGCGGGCGTCCATCCCCCTTCCGGCGCCGCGGCCGCCAGCCCGGTGAAGGCTGGCGGCCATGGCGGTACGTGGCAGGCGAAGGGCCTCAGGCCAGTTTCTTGTACTTGACGCGTTTCGGGCCGGCATCGTCACCGAGGCGACGCTTTTTGTCGGCTTCGTACTCGTTGTAGTTGCCGGGGAAGAATTCCACGTGGGAGTCGCCTTCAAAGGCGATGATGTGGGTGGCGATGCGGTCCAGGAACCAGCGGTCATGCGAGATGACCATGGCGCAGCCAGGGAATTCCAGCAGCGCGTCTTCCAGCGCCCGCAGGGTTTCGACGTCCAGATCGTTGGAGGGTTCATCCAGCAGCAGCATGTTGCCGCCCTGCAGCAGGGTCTTGGCCAGATGCAGGCGGCCACGCTCACCACCGGACAGGTTGCCGACGATCTTCTGCTGGTCGGTGCCCTTGAAATTGAAGCGGCCGATATAGGCACGCGACTGGATCTCGAAATTGCCGACGGTGAGGATGTCCGAGCCGCCGGAGACTTCCTGCCAGACGTTGTTCTTCGGATCCAGGGCGCCACGCGACTGGTCGACATAGGCCAGTTTGACGGTGTGGCCACGTTTGACCTCGCCGCTGTCGGGCAGTTCGACGCCGGTGATCATCTTCATCAGCGTCGACTTGCCGGCGCCGTTGGGGCCGATGATGCCGACAATGGCGCCGGCCGGGATCTTGAACGACAGGTCCTCGATCAGCACACGGTCACCAAAGGACTTGGTGACGTTCTTGAACTCGATCACTTCGTTGCCCAGACGTTCACCCGGCGGAATGAAGATCTCGTTGGTCTCGTTGCGGCGCTGGTAGTCGACGGCATTGAGCTCGTCGAAGCGGGCCAGACGTGCCTTGCCCTTGGACTGGCGGCCCTTGGCCGCCGAGCGGACCCATTCCAGTTCCTTCTCGATGGCCTTCTGGCGCGACTTTTCCTGCTGGGCTTCCTGCTTCAGGCGCTGGTCCTTCTGTTCCAGCCACTGGGTGTAGTTGCCCTTCCAGGGAATGCCGCGGCCGCGGTCAAGTTCCAGGATCCACTCGGCGGCATTGTCCAGGAAGTAGCGGTCATGGGTGACGGCCACCACGGTGCCGGTGTAGTCGTGCAGGAACTTTTCCAGCCAGTCCACGGATTCGGCATCCAGATGGTTGGTCGGTTCGTCCAGCAGCAGCATGTCGGGCTTGGACAACAGCAGGCGGCACAGTGCAACGCGGCGCTTTTCACCACCGGACAGCGGGCCGACCTTGGCATCCCACGGCGGCAGGCGCAGCGCGTCGGCGGCGACTTCCAGCTGGCGCTCAAGCGCATGGGCATCATTGGCGGCCAGGATGTTTTCCAGCTTCTGCTGTTCCTCGGCCAGCTTGTCGAAGTCGGCACCGTCTTCGGCATAGGCGGCATAGACTTCTTCCAGCCGCTTCTGGGCATCGAGCACCACGGACACGCCTTCTTCGACGGCTTCGCGCACCGTCTTCTCGGGATCCAGCTGCGGTTCCTGGGCCAGATAGCCGACCTTGACGCCGGGCTGGGCGCGGGCTTCACCCTGGAAATCGGTGTCCACGCCCGCCATGATCTTCAGCACGGTGGACTTGCCCGCACCGTTCAGACCCAGCAGGCCGATCTTGGCACCGGGAAAGAAGCTGAGCGAGATGTCCTTGATGATCTGGCGTTTCGGGGGAACGATCTTGCTCACCCCGTTCATGGTGTAGATGTATTGCATGAATTCTCCGGATGGGCCGAAAGCCGCTCCCAGCGGCGCAGGCTGCGGACTGGGGGGAAGGCCTGACCTATAGTGTAGCCTGTGTGTCGGCTACTCAGCGATGCTCAACTATGGCGCAGCATGCCCGTAGGATCCCGGTCTGGCCTCCAGGGGCCGGGCGGCGAGCGGCGGGCGAGGCATGGGTTTTCACTCTGTCCATGCAGGGTGAGACCTAGAATCGCGCGCTTTCCGGCAGCCGTTCGTGGCGGGGGGCATCCCGGCTCTCCACGGGCGCCGGCCGGGGCGTGGTCCCGATGGAAGGGGGCATGGCATGCGTGTGACGCTGCGCCAACTGAATGTATTCGTCGAAGTGGCGCGCCGGGCCAGCTTCAGCGTGGCCGCCGGACAGCTGCATCTGAGCCAGCCGGCCGTCAGCCGGCAGATCCGTGAGCTGGAGACGGCGCTGGGGCTGCGCCTGATCGATCGCAGCACCCGTACCGTGCAGCTGACAGCCGGAGGTCAGCGGTTGCTGGAGCGGGCCGAACATCTGCTGCAAGTGTTTCGATCCACGGTGGCCGAGGTCAGGCAGGATCCCGTCGAGGCGCGCCCGATCGTGCGGGTGCTGCTGCAGAGTGCCGATCTGGAGCGCCTGCTGGCGCCAGGGCTGGCCTGGTGTCAGCAACGCTATCCGACGATTGCGGTGATCCTGCATCGCCCCGGCGATGAGCGTGGGATGCGCGAGGGCGGAGACGGGCTCGATTTCGGGGTCGGGAATGTTCCGCCGCAGGGGGTGGTCTGGCGGCATCAGGTGGTCGGCCATCGGCGCCTGCACCTGATCGCGCCTGCCCGTGCGCCCTGGAGTGACGGAGCGCCCTTCCGTTGGCAGCAGTTGCAAGGGCAGTCACTGGTGGTGCTGGCTGCGGGGCCGGTCACGCGGTCGGTGCTGCAGCAATCATTGCAAGGATTCGGGGTGGATGCCGCCGGCATTTGCGAGGCCGCTTCGCTGGCGTCGGCCTGCAGGCAGGTACTGGCAGGCAAGGCGCTGGGGGTATGGCCCGGATGGCTGCAACCGACCTCGGGCGGGCCGCTGCTGTCCTCGCCGCTGCTGCCCGTTGTCGAGCATGAGTTCGTGCTGTGGCGGCGGGACAACCGGCCCTTGGCCGCGGCGGCGCAACTGATCTGGACGGCATTGACACGGTTCCTGGCGGAGTCGTGGTGCGACAGCAACGAGTACGGGTAAACCCTGGCTGACGATCTGCGTTCACAGCGGCAGATGGCGGCTCTCGCGTTCAGGTCGGCATCGGCATGATGAAGGTGCAAAAGCCGTGAATCGCGCAACGAGGAATCTCATGAAGAAAACAGCATTGGCATTGGTTCTGGCCCTGATCAGTTGCACCGGCCTGGCCGTGGCCCAGTCCGGCCCGCCGGGCGGCGGTGACAGGCCCGGTCCTCAGGGAGGTCAGAATCACGGTCGTCCGGGCGGCGGCGGTCATCAGGGGGCTCACGGTCGCGGCGGTCAGGGACGTGGCCGGCCGCAGCCTGGCTGGGGCAGCAATGGCTGGCGCGGTGGTCAGCCGCACCGCTGGGCACGTGGCGACAATTTCAACCACTACTATCGTGGCCCGACCTACATCGTGAATGACTACAGCCGGTATCGACTGCGGCCGCCGCCGCGCGGTTACCACTGGGTCCGGGACAATGGCGGCAATTATCTGCTGGTGGCCATCGCCTCCGGGGTGATTGCCGACCTGCTGTTGCATTGATCCCGTTGGCCGGCGACGCGAAGCCCATGGCCCTGAAGTCGCCGGCCCGTTACAATCGGAGGCTTTCCTTCAGGTCCGACCGAGGCGCCGCCCATGTTTTCCAAGACTGCAACGATTGCCGGATATGACCCCGAACTGGCCAGCGCGATCGCCTCGGAAGTCGCCCGCCAGGAAGATCACGTCGAACTGATCGCCTCGGAAAACTACACCAGCGTTCCGGTGATGGAAGCCCAGGGCAGCCAGCTGACCAACAAGTATGCCGAGGGCTATCCCGGCAAGCGCTATTATGGTGGCTGCGAATTCGTCGATATCGCCGAGCGGCTGGCCATCGACCGCCTGAAGCAGTTGTATGACTGCAACTATGCCAATGTGCAGCCGCATTCCGGTTCGCAGGCCAATCAGGCCGTGTTTCTTGCCTTGTTGCAACCTGGCGACACCATCCTCGGCATGAGTCTGGCCCATGGCGGTCATCTGACTCACGGTGCCAAGGTCAATGTCTCGGGCAAGCTGTTCAATGCCATCCAGTATGGCGTGGACGAACAAGGTCTGCTCGACTACGACGAAATCGAACGTCTGGCCCTCGAGCACAAGCCGAAGATGATCGTCGCCGGCTTCTCGGCCTACTCGCAGGTGATGGACTGGGCGCGTTTCCGCGCCATCGCCGACAAGGTCGGCGCCTGGCTGTTCGTGGACATGGCCCATGTCGCCGGCCTGATTGCCGCCGGCGTCTATCCCTCGCCGCTGGAGCACGCCCACGTCGTCACCTCGACCACCCACAAGACCTTGCGCGGCCCGCGTGGCGGCGTGATTCTGGCGCGCGGTGCCGGCGAAGAGATCGAGAAGAAGCTGCAGTCGGTGGTGTTCCCCGGCATTCAGGGCGGCCCGCTGATGCATGTCATCGCGGCCAAGGCGGTGGCCTTCAAGGAAGCGCTGGAGCCGGCTTTCCGCGATTATCAGGTCCAGGTCGTCAAGAATGCCAAGGCCATGGCCAGGACCTTTGCGGATCGAGGCTACAAGATCGTCTCCGGAGGTACCGAGAATCACCTGATGCTGATCGACCTGATCGGTCGTGAAGTCACCGGCAAGGAAGCCGAGGCGGCACTGGGCAAGGCGCATATCACGGTCAACAAGAATGCCGTACCGGGTGATCCGCGCTCGCCGTTCGTGACCTCGGGCCTGCGCATCGGCACTCCGGCGGTGACCACCCGCGGTTACAAGGAAGCCGACGTGACCGAACTGGCCAGCTGGATCTGCGATGTGCTGGATGCTCCCGCGGATGAGGCCGTGCAGGCCCGCGTCCGCGAGCAGGTCACAGCGCAGTGCCGGCGCTTCCCGGTCTACGGCTGAGTGGATCTGCCCTCCTGCGCTGACGGGATGGCCTGCCACGATCCGGTTCGCACCCCGGTCGTGGCTTGTGCTTCGCGTCCGCAAGGGATGTAATCACCGATCATGCATTGTCCTTTCTGCCAGCACGAAGACACCCGGGTCATCGACTCCCGTCTGACCGATGACGGTACGACCGTGCGTCGGCGGCGCGAGTGCCCGCAGTGCGGCGAGCGCTTCAATACTTTCGAGACGGCCGAGTTGAAGCTGCCGGCTGTGGTCAAGAGCGGCGAGCGGCGGGAAAGCTTCGACGAGGCCAAGCTGCGGGTGAGTTTCGAGCGTGCCCTGCAGAAGCGGCCGGTTCACAGCGAGGCCATCGATATCGCGGTGCGAGCGGTCATCGATGATCTGCGGCGCAGTGGCGAGCGCGAAGTGGCCTCGCGCCAGGTCGGCGAGCTGGTGATGCGCGAGCTGAAGAAACTGGACCATGTCGCCTATGTCCGGTTTGCCTCGGTGTATCGCAAGTTCGAGGACGTGCAGGCCTTTCTGCAGGAAATCGACAAGCTGCAGCATGACTTGCCGGGTCTGGAGACCTTGCAGATCTCGCTGTTGGGCGAAGACGCCCACAGTCGCCGCAAGAAATAGACATGGCTTCAGCTTCCGGGTCCAGGTTTCTTCCGGTCCGGGAGAGGTCTTGATGCCTGATCGAAAGTCGGTCTCGGCAGTGCCATCGCGCGGTCTGCCTGCAGGCAGCCGCACCTTTCCCATCCGTATCGGCGGGCCTTGGGGCCGCCCTGTTCAGGATCAGCATGTCCCAGTTTCCGTTTTCCGCGCTTGATCAGGCCTGCATGACCCAGGCGCTTGCCCTCGCGGCCAAGGGCCTGTACACCACGGACCCCAATCCCCGGGTCGGCTGCGTCATCGCCACGGGCGAAGGTGTTGTCGGTCAGGGCTGGCATCGTCGTGCCGGCGAGCCTCATGCCGAAGTGCATGCCTTGCGCGAGGCCGGAGCTCAGGCTCACGGGGCCACGGCTTATGTGACGTTGGAACCCTGTGCCCATCACGGCCGCACGCCGCCCTGCGCCGATGCGCTGATCGAGGCCGGCGTGGCACGGGTGGTGGTGGCCTGTCAGGACCCCTTTCCGGCGGTGGCCGGGCAGGGCATCGAGCGGTTGCGGCAGGCCGGCATCCAGGTGGATATCGGACTGTTGCAGGCCGAGGCCCGTGCGCTGAACGCAGGCTTTTTCAGCCGGATCGAGCGTGGCCGCCCCTGGTTGCGCCTGAAAATGGCGATGAGTCTGGATGGCCGCACGGCCTTGGTGAATGGTGAATCCCGATGGATCACCGGTGAGGCGGCGCGCGCCGATGCACATCGCTGGCGAGCCCGCAGCTCGGCCATTCTCAGCAGTGCGGCGACGGTGCTGGCAGATGACCCCCTGCTGACGGCGCGGCTGCAGGACGAGGCGGTCGAGGTCGTCACGCCGGTACGGGTGATTCTGGATCGCTGGCTGCGGACGCCGGACGATGCCCGGGTGCTGGATGGCTCGGCGCCGACCTGGCTGCTGCACGGCGAGCTGGCCAAGCCATCCGCGATCCAGGCTGCCCGGGCCCGTTGCGTGGTGATGCCCGAGCGTGGCAAACACCTGGATCTGGTGGCCGTCATGCAGTGGCTGGCGAGCGAGGGCATCAACGAGGTTCACCTCGAGGCCGGGCCGACGCTGGCCGGCGCCTTGTTCACGGCAGGTTTGGCGGATGAATTGCTGATCTATATGGCACCGGTGCTGCTGGGGGACCATGCCATGCCCTTGCTGCAGCTGCCCAATCTGCTGAGCATGGATGAACGTTGGGATCTGCAGCCGCTGGAGCAGACCATGCTGGGAGCCGACCTGCGCTTGCGTTTCGCCTGCCTGGACTGAGTCCGGTCAGCTGGAGGGCGGGGTCTGGCTTCGGAGTGGCCTGCTCGATGTCTGCCCGGTTCCGGAGTCGGCCCGGATCAACTCCGGGTCGCCACGCACAGTGAGCAGATGATGCCGGGCTGACCGGCCGGCCGGAGCACGTCCGGACGTTCAAAGGTCTGCCCGCAGACCGTGCAGTCATAGTCTCCGGCGGCGGGATTGCCTTCAGCGTCGAAGCGGGGCTGAGCGATGCCGTCCGAACGCTGGCGCAGGTAGTAGCGGCCGCGTGTCAGGACGGCCATCAGTGGAGTCAGGCCGGCGGCGACAACGATGGCGACCAGCGGGGAGTACGGGCCCAGCATCGGTCCAAGCACGCCGAAATAGGCGGCGATGGACAGACCGCTGGAGGCAAGAAAGCTGACCAGCCCCACTGGATTCACCGGATGCAGCATGCCTCGGCGGAATTCGGGCTCCATCGGCGAGAGCTTGAGCAGGTATTTGTTGACCACGATGTCAGTGGCCACGGTAACCACCCAGGCGATCGCGCAATTGGAATAGAAGCCCAGGATATTGCCCAGAAAGGAAAACATGTCGGCTTCCATAAGAGCCAGGGCGATGGCCAGATTGACCAGCACGAAGACCAGCCGGCCGGGATAATGGCCTGTCAGTCGAGTGAAGGCGTTGGTCCAGGCCAGTGAGCCGGAATAGGCATTGGTGACATTGATCTTGATCTGGCTGATGACCACCAGGACCACGGCCAGGGTCAGCGCCAGCCAGCCGGGCACTGCCGTGCTGAAGGCGCCGATGAATTGCTGCACGGGTTCGGTCGCTGTCTGCGGGGAGACCCGACCCAGAATGTAAATGGCCAGAAAGGCGCCAATGGCCTGCTTCAAGGCGCCCAGCAGGACCCAGCCAGGCCCGGCCGCCAGCACGGCCAGCCACCAGCCGCGCCGGTTTTCCCGCGTCCTTGGCGGCATAAAGCGCAGATAATCGATCTGCTCGCCGATCTGGCCCATCAGCGACAAGGCCACGCCGGCGCCCAGCATCACCGCGGCCAGGCTGATGGGCGGCTGCGGACCGCTGCGGAACTGCAGCCAGCGCGAAAAGCTGGCCGGGTCATGCCACAGCAGCCACAGCACAGGGCCGATCATCAGCACCAGCCACAAGGGCGTGGTCCACACCTGCAGCTTGCTCAGCGCCCGCATGCCGTAGATGACCAGCGGAATCACCAGCAGGGTGGAGGCCAGATAGCCGGCCCACAAGGGCAGATGCAGGCCCAGTTGCAGGCCCTGGGCCATGATCGAGCCTTCCAGTGCGAAAAAGATGAAGGTGAAGCTGGCGAAAATCACGCTGGTCAGCACCGAGCCGTAATAGCCGAAGCCGGCCCCCCGGGTGATCAGGTCCAGATCGATATTGTAGCGGGCGCCGTAATAAGCCAGCGGCAGGCCGGTGATGAAGATCAGGGTCGCGGCAAAGGCGATCGACAACAAGGCATTGAGGGTGCCGTGGGCGAGGGCGATGCCGGCGCCGATGGAAAAGTCCGCCAGATAGGCGATGCCACCCAGCGCGGTGATGGCAACCACCGCCGGGCTCCAGCGTCGGTAGCTGCGGGGCGCATAGCGCAGCGTATAGTCTTCCAGTGTCTCGGCTGCGGGCCGATCGCGCATGGTCTTCATGGATGTCCCCCCGGGGCGACGCCCCTCCCACTCCGACGCTAAAACGAGGGCTGCCCCGAATGCAAGTCCTCGCAGGCGGAGGGCCGGCCGCGCTATCGAGTTGTCGGCATGGGTGTAGCATACCGGTGGTCATGGGGTGGCCTCCGGTGTCGCCTCGGCCCTTTGTCCCGCTTTGTGAGGAAGACTTGCATGTCGATTGTCCAGGCCGCGCGCCAGCGCTATACCACCAAGTCCTATCAGCCCGGAAAGAGCTTGCCCGAAGAGACCGTGCAGCAGTTGTGCGAACTGCTGCGCCTGAGTCCTTCCTCGGTGAACTCCCAGCCTTGGCATTTCGTGGTGGCGGGCACGCCCGAAGGCAGGGCCCGGATCGCCAAGGCCACCGAGCAGCAGGCCTACAACAGCGCCAAGATTCTCGATGCCTCGCATGTGATCGTGCTGTGTCAGCGCGTCGATTTCGATGAGACCTATCTGCAGCGCCTGCTGGACCAGGAACAGGCGGACGGCCGGTTTGCGACGGCCGAGGCCCGCAACGGGCAGGCCGGGACGCGCCGCTTCTATACCGATCTGCATCGCTATGATCTGAAGGATCTGCCGCAGTGGGCGGGTCGTCAGGTGTATCTGGCACTGGGTTCGCTGCTGCTGGGCGCTGCCAGCCTGGGTGTCGATGCGACGCCGATGGAGGGCTTCGATGCCAGCGTTCTGGATCGCGAACTGGGCCTGCACGCCAAGGGCTTCGGCAGTCTTGTCGTGGTCAGCCTCGGTCATCGTGCGTCCGGCGATTTCAATGCGCAATTGCCGAAATCGCGATTGCCGCAGGCTGAAACATTCAGTTTCCTGTAAGCGCCCAGTCCGCCGCAGCGGCCTGCCGAGGCCGCTGCGGCGGGCAGCCCCCCTGAGGCGGCCTGTCGTCAGCGGCCGTGCGTGCTATGATCCGGATGCCGGCTTCTGGCCGGCATCAATGACGTCTTCAGGGCGGGGTGTGATTCCCCACCGGCGGTAGGCGTCCAGCCCGTCTCGACGGGTCGGATGCGAGCCCGCGAGCGCTTTCCGATGAGGGAAAGGTCAGCAGATCCGGTCAGATGCCGGAGCCGACGGTAGGAAACCGATAGGTTTCCTGAAAGTCCGGATGAAAGAAGACGGCTGGGTGGGGGGCGATCCGCCCGCCCATGCCTCATGCCTTGGGGCGTTTTTCGCTGATCCATGCTGCGGGAAACGTTTCATGAATATCAAAATGCATCTGTGCCCGGCTCACCCGCGTCAGGAGGTGGGCTGATGTTTACAGGAATCATCCAGGCCGTAGGATCCCTGCGGCGGCGTGAACCGCGTGGCGGTGACGTCCGCCTGGCCATCGATACCGGTTCGCTGGATCTGGCCGATGTCGCTCTGGGCGACAGCATCGCGGTTTCCGGCGTCTGCCTGACCGTTGTCAGTCTGGAAGCGCGGGGCTTCACCGCCGATGTCTCCAACGAAACCCTGTCCCTGACGACCCTGGGTGGTCTGGCCAGCGGTGACGCGGTCAATCTGGAGAAGGCCTTGCGTCTGGCCGACAGGCTGGGCGGACATCTGGTCTCCGGCCATGTCGATGGTCTGGGTCGCATCATCTCGATCACGCCGGATGCGCGCTCCCTGCGCTGGACCTTTGAGGTACCGCCGGCCCTGGCCCGTTATATCGTGGCCAAGGGCTCGGTCTGCATCGACGGCACCAGCCTGACTGTCAATGAGATCAACGGCCAGCGCTTCGGCATCAACCTGATTCCGCATACCGTGGAGCACACCGCTTTCAGTCAGCGTCGCCCCGGAGATGCCGTCAATATCGAGGTCGATCTGGTCGCGCGCTATATCGAGCGCCTGGTCGGCGGTCAGGGTGGTGGTGGCATCTCCGCGGAATTTCTGCAGCGCCACGGTTTCGCCTGAAGCCTCCGGTTCCCGAGGCCGGCGCCTGATCCGACAGCCGGCTCCCCAAGCATTGCGCAAGGTTAAGCATCATGGCATTCGACAGCATCGCTTCCATCATTGAAGACCTGCGGCAGGGCCGCATGGTGATCATCGTCGATGACGAAGATCGGGAAAACGAAGGTGACCTGGTCATGGCCGCGGAAAAAGTGCGGCCCGCAGACATCAACTTCATGATCAAGGAGGCACGCGGCCTGCTGTGCCTGCCGGTCACCGAATCCCGGGCAGCGCAGCTGGGACTGGCGCCGATGGTCAACGCCAACCAGTCGCCCTACCACACCAATTTCACGGTTTCGATCGAGGCCGCCGACGGCGTCACGACCGGTATTTCGGCCCCGGACCGGGCACGGACCATCCAGGCGGCCGTGGCTGCCGGGGCGAGAGCGGAAGATCTGGTCCGCCCCGGCCATATTTTTCCCCTGATCGCTCGTCCCGGCGGTGTGCTGCAGCGGGCAGGCCATACCGAAGCGGGCTGCGATCTGGTGGGTCTGGCCGGACTGGAGCCCGCGGCCGCACTGATCGAGATCCTGCGCGATGACGGCGAGATGGCCCGGCGCCCGGAACTGGAACGGTTTGCTCTGCAGCATGGTCTGAAGATCGGCACCATTGCCGCCCTGATCCAGTATCGACTGGCCACTGAAGTGCTGGTGGATGCCGTGCGGACCGATACGGTCGAGACGCCCCAGGGGGCATTCCGGCGTGCGCTGTTCCGTGATCGCATCGATGGCCAGCTGCATGAATTGTGGTCACTGGGCGATCCCGGTTCACTGGATCCGGCGGCGGCCGAGGTGGTGCTGGTGCCCGCCGGTTCTGAGTGGCAGTCAGGTACCGTGCCCCCCGAGCTGGAATCCATCGGCCAGGCCGGGGACGGCTTGCTGGTGCGGATTTCGGTCGGCGACGGACATGACAGCGAGCGCCGTCGTTGGGATCGCCGCCAGTTGGCGACTCAGATCCTTGGTCAGTTGTGCCCGGATGCGCCTGCGGCTGTTGGCATCACGACCTGAGCCGACCGATCGGCATCAGGCCCGTTTCGCGCTTCCGCCTGCCGGCGACTGGTGCAGATGGACGCTGTGCTGGATGATCGCCATAACCTCTTCCAAGATCCTGCAGGGCCCATCTCCGATGTCCAGCTCGTTTCCTCCCGTGATTCATCTGCTGGCGCCCTCCAGCGTGCCGGCCGACCTGGGTGTGGCACGTCGAGGTGTGCAGCGTCTGCAGCAACTGGGTTGCGACGTCCGCCATGCCGGTGTGCTGGAACGGACGATGCAGCGTTTTGCCGGCAGCGACCTCGAGCGGGCGGCGGATATCAACCAGCTGGCCACGTCGGCGGAACTGCCGGATCTGGCGCTGGCGGTGCGTGGCGGTTATGGCGCCAGCCGTCTGCTGGCGATGCTGGACTACCCGGCCCTGGCCGAGCGCCTGCGGGCGCAGTGCCTGCCCCTGGTCGGCTACAGCGATTTCACGGCGCTGCAGATGGCCTTGTATAGCCAGGCTGGCCTGATCACCCTGGGCGGGCCGATGCTGACCGATTTCGGGGCGGCTACGCCCAGTATCTTCAGCTGGGAGCGGTTCTGGGCGGCACTGAGTCAGGTGCAGCCGGAACTGGCGTGGCGACCGGTCTCGCAACCCGCCGCCGGGCTGGACCTGCAGGGGCCGCTGTGGGGCGGCAATCTGGCGATGCTGTGCAGTTTGTTGGGGACCCCTTATTTCCCGGCCATCGAAGATGGTCTGCTGTTTCTGGAGGATGTCGGCGAGGCACCTTACCGGATCGAGCGGCTGCTGTACCAGTTGCTGTGGTCCGGGGTGCTGGATCGCCAGCAAGCGGTGATACTGGGTGATTTCACCGATTGCAGCGGTGGCCCCAGGGATCAGGGCTACGGCTTGAGCGATGCGCTGGCCCAGTTCCGGCGGCACTGTCCGATACCGGTCATCGATGGTCTGCCTTTCGGCCATGATCGGGACAAGGCCACCCTGCCTTTCGGGGCCCCGGGCCACCTGTGGACAGCGGGCGATCAGGTCTGTCTGAGCTTCCACGGCCACCCCCGGCTGGCGCGGCCTTTTGCGCCGCCGCTGCCATCGGCGGACCCGGCATAAGCAAGCTAAACACGTTAAACTATTGAACTTCGCGAAATGCGAGAAGTGATCAGGACATCAAAGACATGCAGATTCTAGAAGGCGATTTCGCCACCCCCAAGGGCCGGTTTGCCATCGTGGCGGGCCGCTTCAACGGCTTCGTGGTCGAGCCCCTGGTTCACGGTGCGCGCGATGCGCTGGTGCGTCATGGCGTGGACGATGCCGCCATTGATCTGGTCAAGGTACCGGGTGCCTGGGAAATCGCGCTGGCGGCCCGCAAGCTGGCCGACAGTGGCCGTTATGCCGCCGTGATCGCCCTGGGCGCGGTGATTCGCGGCTCGACCCCGCATTTCGACTATGTCGCCGGCGAATCGGCCAAGGGTCTGGCCCAGGCTGCCCTGAGCACCGGCGTGCCGGTGATCTTCGGCGTACTGACCACCGACAGTATCGAGCAGGCCATCGAGCGTGCCGGCACCAAGGCCGGCAACAAGGGCGCTGACGCGGCCCTGGCGGCGATCGAGATGGTCAACCTGTACGGGAAGCTGGCATGAGCCGCCGTCCCGAGGGCGTGGATCTGGCCGCGCGTTCGCGCGCCCGTCGCCGCGCCCTGCAGGCCATCTATGCCTGGCAGATGAGCGGCAGCCACATGCAGGCCGTGGTCGAGCAGTTCCGCCATGAGCAGGACATGGAAATTGCCGATATCGAATATTTCGAGGATCTGCTGCATGGTGTCGAGCGCCATGTCGACGAACTGGATGCGCAGATCAAGCCCTTCGTCGACCGCGAAGTGACCCAGATCGATCCGATCGAACGCGCCGCCCTGCGGCTGGCGGCCTACGAGCTGGCCCATCGGCCGGACGTGCCCTACCGCGTGGTGATCAACGAGGCGATCGAAGTGACCAAGCGCTTCGGTGCCGACCACGGTCACAGTTATGTCAACGGCGTGCTGGACAAGCTGGCGGCCAGCTTGCGCGGTACGGAAAAACAGGGCCAGGCCTGATCCGGAAGCCGGTACCATGGAATTCAGTCTGATCGACCGCATCAGCGGCTTCACCTATCAGCGGCGTGATGACGTGCTGCTGGGCATCGGCGATGATGCCGCCCTGCTGCAGGTACCGGCGGGCCAGAGTCTGGTCGTCGCCGTCGATACCATGGTCGAGGGCGTGCATTTTCTGCCCGGCACGGCTCCGGCCGATCTGGGCTGGAAGGCGCTGGCCGTGAATTTATCCGATCTGGCGGCGATGGGGGCGATGCCGGCCTGGGCCTTGCTGGCCCTGACCTTGCCCACGGGTGATGCCGCCTTTGTGGATGGCTTTGCCGCCGGTTTCGCCGCCCTGGCCCGGCCCCATCGGCTGGCCCTGGTCGGTGGTGATACCACGGGCGGTCCACTGGCTTTCAGCGTCACCGTGCATGGTTTCGTGCCTCCCGACCAGGCCCTGACCCGCGACGGTGCCCGCGAGGGTGATCTGGTGATGGTGACCGGCAGTGTCGGCGAAGGTGCCGGAGGTCTGGCCTGCCTGCGCAAATACGGCGTGCAGGTCCAGGACGAGGGTGACATCGGGCAGCTGGTTGCCCGTGTGCGCAGGCCCCGCCCGCAACTTGGGGCAGGCCTGGCACTGCGGGGCCAGGCTACGGCCTGCATCGATATTTCCGATGGTCTGCTGGCTGATCTGGGCCATATCTGTCGTCGCAGTGGCGTGGGGGCCGAGCTCGACGCCGACCGGCTGCCCCTGTCCGATGCCTTGCAGTCGGTGTTCGGCGCGGAGCAGGCTTGTCGCTTCGGTCTGTCCGGTGGCGATGATTACGAATTGTGCTTCACCGTGCCCGAGTCCCGCGCCCATGCGGTGCAGGGGGATCTGGCGCGGATCGGCTGCAGCGCCACCCCGATCGGCCGCATCGTGCGGGGCGAGGGGGTCGGCGTGCGTGACGCCGGTGGACAGTGGCTCGATATCGAATCGGCCGGCTGGGATCACTTCGCGGCATGACGATCGGTCGCGAGCGTCTGCAGCTGACGCCGGCCCAGCGCCGGGATCTGATGGCCTCTCCGGCCGGCTGGCTGGCTACCGGCTTCGGCAGCGGCCTGGCGCCGGTCGCGCAAGGGACGGTCGGTTCGGCCGTGTCCTTGCTGCCCTGGCTGTGGCTGCGTCATTGCAGCCTGACCAATTATCTGCTGCTGCTGCTGGCGGGTTGCCTGCTGGGCTGCTGGGCCTGCTCGGTGGCCGGACGCCGGCTGGGCGTGGATGATCACCGGGCCTTGGTATGGGATGAATTCATCGGTCAGTGGCTGGCCTTGCTGCCGGTGCTGGATCAGCCCGGCTGGTGGTGGCCGTTGGCCGGTTTCGGTCTGTTCCGGCTGTTCGATGCAGGCAAGCCTTGGCCGGTCAGCTGGCTGGATCGTCATCTCAAGGGCGGTGTCGGCGTGATGCTTGACGATGTCGCCGCCGGTGCTCTGGCCGCGCTGGTGCTGTGGGGGCTGGTCCGCTGGCTGGGTTGACGGGGCAGTGGAAGCCTCTCCGCGGCCGCCGTATACGGAGAACATCATGCAATACCAAAGCTCGGGCCGGCATGGCCTGATCCTCTCGGCGCTGGGGCTCGACTTTCGTGCATCGGCGCGATCGGGCCTGGGGCGAGGCGCGGTGCGCGAGCTGCTGGCCGAAGTGGTCGACAGCGGCATCAACTACTTCCACACCCGCACGGCGGCGGCCGATGCCGACATGCAGCGGCTGCTGGGCGAACTGATCAGTGATCTGCATCTGCCCAGGGATGCGTATTGCCTGGGGGCCCAGCTTGGCGCCGCCACGACGGAGCGGCCCTGGCCGACCCAGCGCGGACTCTCCCGCAAGGCTTTGCGCGAGTCCTGTGACCAGACGCTGCGAAGGCTGGATGTCGAGTATCTGGATCTGGTCTTCTGCGAGGCCGGAGATCCGGCCACTCCGTTGGCGGAAACTCTGCTGGCGATGGATGACCTGATCCGTCAGGGCAAGGTCCTGTACTGGGGACTGACCGGCTGGTCGGCAGCGGGTGTGGCTGCCGTGCAGGAGCTGGCCGCGCTTGAGTCCCGGCGAGCGCCGATCATGCAGCAGCAGACCCTGCTGTCACCTGCTGCCGATCCGGCGCAGCCATACCGGGAAGCGCTCAGCCAGCTGGCCGAATGGACTGGGTTACGGGCCGACGGGCAGCCGGCGACCGCCGCAGCGGTGCACGAAGTGCTGACGCGAACTGATCTGGGCAGCTTGATCGTGCCCTGCCGCCAGCCGAAGGAACTCGCTGGCTGGCTGGACTGCCTGCCGGCTCCGGTTTGAGCGCATCACCCTGCGGCAAGTCGGCAGGGAGTGATTTGGGTGGGCGACAAAAATAAATCAAATAAGGACTTGCGAAGTTAGTGAGAATCATTATCATTGGCTTGCACCCACACTTCAGGAGTCCCTCATGTCCAGCGTACTTTCCGCACGCCCCACGATCGAAGCTCCGCGCCCCCTGTTGGCCGCCAATGAACGGCGGATGACGCCGGTCCGCCATATCCCGGTCCGCGTCATCGAAAGTCAGGTGCTGCTGGACGGCTCGCGCGAGCTGGTGATTGCCCATCAGGGGCAGTCCTATCACCTGCGTCTTACCCGCAACGACAAGCTGATTCTGACCAAGTGATCCGCAGGCGGCCTTGTCGCCGCCACCTACCTTTGTCGCCCAGCCATGCGGCCCGGTCCCGGTCCCGTGGGCGGGCCCAGTCTGGAGGACGGTCGTCATGTCCGGTTGGTTCAGTTCATGGAGCAGGGGGCGCGGTACACGGCCCCAGTCACAACTTGTCTGCGGCAGCCGCAAGGAGGTCGAGCTCGATCGTTTCTTGCGCATGCTGCCGGGGCTGGGAACGGTGCTGTATCTGCCTGCATCGCAGTTGCGGGCCTGGCCCATCGCGAGGCCGCAGACCGGCGTGATAGCTGAATCGCCGCTGCTGCTGCCCTTGCTGCATACCCGCAGCTTGCGGGTGGTGACCCAGATCGTCACCAGTGGTCCATTGGAATGGCTGGATTGCGAAGACGGTGTCGGCCAGCGCCTGGCCCGCATCTACCTGCTGCCTGACAGCGATTATCTGAGCTGGGATCGCATCACCGCTGGCGAGGAGGCAGAGGATCAGGCGCCGGCCTTGTCGACGCGCCGCTGGCGACCGGGCGCCGCGATCCTGACCGGCTTCCGCCTGCGCCAGCTGGCGCGGGTTCCCCTGTTGTCCTGCTCGGGTTACGAACGGTTGTCGGGTATTGGCCTGCGTGTGGCCGGTGACCTGGCCTGTCGCGAACGGGTACACCTCGGTGCCATTTCTGCGCCGGTCCAGCCACTGGAAACCACGCTGCTGATCGACTGATCCCTCTCGATTGCCGGCCCGGCAGACGGGCTGGCACAAGCCTTGCATCTTCACCTGCACGACGAGGCGAGGTGGAGCATGGGCTTGAAGCGACTGGCTTGGATACTGGGGCTGTCTTGGCTTTCCCTGACGGCTCATGCCGAGGATCTGCTTGATATCTGCCGGCAGGCGATCAGTCACGATCCCCAGCTGGCCTTGGCCGGGGCCACTCGCCGCTATACGGCCGAGGCCGTACCCTTGGCGCGATCCGCCCTGCTGCCGCAGATCAGCGGCAGCTACGGCATCAGCCAGGACCGGGCCACCAGCAGTGCCGGCACGGTGATCAGCGGCAGCACCGTGATCAACACCGGCAATGGCGGGGTCGGCCATCAGCGGACGCTGTCGGCTGGCGTCAGTGCCAGCCAGTCCTTGCTCAATCTGCAGGACATCGCCAGCCTGTGGTCGGCCCATGCTTCGGTCAATGCACAGAATGCCTTGTATCAGGGCTCGCTGCAGGACTTGTATGTCCGGGTGGCGCAGGCTTATCTGAAGGCCATTCAATATCGCAGCTATGATCAGGCCTATCAGGCCTATGCCGAGATCTCACAGCAGGTCTGGCAGCAGGTTGCCGCCCGCAATGCCCATGGTTTGGCCTCGAAGATCGATGTGAACCAGGCCATGACCTCCTACGGCTTGGCCAGGACCGAGGCCGTCGATTATCACAATCAATACAATGATGCGCTGGAAGCCTTGCGGCAGATCACCGGAAGTCCGGTCGGCAGGCTGCTGCAGCTGGCCGATCCGATTCCGCTGCAGACAGCCGTGCCGGCCTCCGAGGACTACTGGATCGAACGCGCCAGCTCCAACAATCCCACGGTGGTGGCCGACCAATTCAAGCTGGATGCTGCGCTGCGCGCCATTCTGGCGGCGCGGGCGGCGCATCTGCCGACCCTCAGCGCGACCATCAGCTACAACAAGAATCCGACCTGGACCCAGTTCGAATCCCAGCACTCCCGGACCACGGACACGGCCATCGGTCTGAGCCTCAGCGTGCCGATCTTCAGCGGGGGGGCGATGCATGCACAGGTACGCCAGGCGATTGCCAGCCGGGACCAGGGGGTGGACCAGCTGGAAATCGATCGGCGGCAAGTCGTCCGCGATGCCCGCAACTATTACCGCAGTCTGGCGGCTGGCGTCGAACAGGTAAGGATGGCACGGGACTCGGCGATCGCCGCCGCCGCCGCGGTCAAGAGCGCGCGTGCCGGTCTGCTGGTCGCGGCGACCGACATGACGACGGTGCTGTACACCATCGAGTATCAGGCCGAGGCCAATACCGAATATGCCTATGCCCGCAACCAGTTCCTGATGAACCAGCTGCTGTTGAAGCAGGCGGCCGGCGATGTCACCTGGCAGGATCTGGAAGCGCTCAACCGACTGCTGCGCTGAAACTGTCCGCGGACAGATGAGGGCTGTCCGCGGACAGGCGGCCCGCCATTGCCGTGCGGCTGCGAGACGGGCCGCAAGGGTTGCAAGTCGCTCGCCAGCTGGCACGCGCCTTGCTACACACCTGAAGCAGGTCATCGGACTGCAATCGCCGGCGATCAGGAGAGCATGATGATTCGGGATACAGCAGCGCAGGATCAGTTGATCGAGCGCAAAAGCGGCTGGCGACGATGGTGGCGGCTGGGTGTCGTGGCTCTGGTGCTGGTCATCGCCGCGGTGGCCGGCTTGCCAACACTTGGCCGTCTGTTTTCGGCCACCGCTTCGGTCAGCAGTTCACGGCTGGCCTTCGGTACGGTCAGCCAGGGCAGCTTCGTGCGGGATATCGCGGCCGAGGGCCAGGTGGTGGCGGCCAACAGCCCGACCCTGTATGCCAGTTATGGCGGGGCCGTGGTTCTGAAGGTCAGGGCTGGCGATCGGGTCAGCCAGGGCGAGGTGCTGGCCAGCATCGACAGTCCGGAGCTGAGCAACAAGCTGGCCCAGGAGCAGTCCAATGCCGATGCAGCCAAGGTGGCCTGGTTGCAGGCCCAGGTCGATGCGCGCCAGAAGCGTTCGGACCAGCAGAACACCTATGACAATGCCTTGCTGGAGCGCAATGGTGCTGCCCGTGACCTGAAGCGGACCCAGCTGGCCCTGGATGCCGGGGCGGTGACCCAGCAGCAGGTCGATCAGGCCCAGGATGCGCTGGACAAGGCCAAGAACAGTCTTGCCCAGGCCAAGGCCGATCAAGGCCTGGGCGAGAACAGTCTGAGCTTCAATATCCAGGCCAAGAAGCTGGCCTACGAGCATGAAGTGCTGATGGTTCAGGACTTGCAGCGTCAGGTGGAAAACCTGGCTGTGCGCTCGCCGGTGGATGGTCAGGTCGGTCAGTTGTTTATCGCGCCCAGCGCCGCCGTCGCCAAGGATGCGCAGCTGCTCAGTGTGATCGATCTGAAGGCGCTTGAAGTGCAGATGCAGGTGCCGGAAAGTCTGGCCCGGGATCTGGGCATCGGCATGTCCGGCGTAATCAGCGGCAATGGCCAGACCTGGAACGGCCTGGTCAGTGCGATCTCGCCCGAGGTCGTCAATGGCGAAGTGGCGGCGCGGCTGCGCTTTGTCGGTCAGGCGCCTGATCAGCTCAGGCAGAACCAGCGCCTGTCCGTGCGCGTACTGCTGGATCATCGCGAAAACGTGGTGACCGTGCCGCGTGGTTCGTTTGTGGATGAGCTGGGCGGTGCTTTCGCCTATGTGGTGCATGACCGGCTGGCTACCCGCGTGCCGGTGCGGCTGGGGGCCAGCAGCATCGACAAGGTCGAAGTGCTGGACGGCCTCAAGCCCGGCGACAAAGTGGTGATCTCGGGCACCGACAATTTCAACAATGCCGCCTCGGTGGCCATCAGCGACTGAGCCGCCGGCTCGATCACCAAGGAGAATGCCATGCTGAAGATGAGCCATCTGGCCAAGGTCTACCGTACCGAAGTGGTCGAGACCTACGCCTTGCGCGATTTCAACATCGATGTGAAAGAAGGCGAATTCGTGGCCGTCACCGGTCCCTCGGGTTCCGGCAAGACCACCTTCCTGACCATTGCCGGTCTGCTGGAAACCTTTTCCGGCGGCACCTACCATCTGGATGGCCTCGAGGTCAGCCAGCTCAACGACAATGCCCGCTCGAAGATTCGCAACGAAAAGATCGGCTTTATCTTCCAGGCCTTCAATCTGATCCCCGACCTGAATGTCTACGACAATATCGAGGTGCCGCTGCGCTATCGCGGCATGAAAGGTGCCGAGCGCAAGCGACGGATTCTCGAATCACTGGAGCGGGTGGGCCTGTCATCCCGCGCCAAACACTATCCGGCCGAACTCTCCGGCGGGCAGCAGCAGCGCGTAGCCATTGCCCGTGCGCTGGCCGGCAGTCCGCGCCTGCTGCTGGCGGATGAACCGACCGGCAATCTGGACACCCAGATGGCCAGGAGCGTGCTCGAACTGCTGGAAGAAATCCATCGCGAAGGCGCCACCATCGTGATGGTGACCCATGATCCCGAACTGGCTGCCCGCGCCCAGCGCAATGTCCACATCATCGATGGCCAGGTGGTGGATCTGGCCGAGGATCCGCGCTTCCATGCCGCGGTAATGGCTGCCCAGCAGCAGGATATGGGCTGATGCAACAAAGCAGGGGGCTCACGGCAGAGGGCTGGGGCATGATTCCACACTATCTGAGGCTCGGCGCCATCAGCCTGAGACGGCAGCCGGCATTGACGGCCTTGATGGTGTGCATCATGGCCTTTGGCATTGCCGCCACCAGTGTCACCTATGCCGCCTGGCGGGTGGCGACGGCTGATCCGATGCCTTCCAAGGCGAGTCATCTGTTTTTTCCACAGATCGATGCACAGGGGCCAGCGGGCAGAGGGGGAGGGCTGGATCCCGATCGCGCGCTGGACTATGTCGATGCGACCCGTTTGCTGAGGGACCACCAGGCACGCTACCAGGCGGCCATGTATGGCGTAGCCCTGCTGCTGGGACCGATGACGGCGCAGGGATCACCCAAGCTTCTGAGCGGCCATGCCGTCAGTCCCGAGTTTTTCCCGATGCTGGAGCTGCCATTCCATTTCGGCTCATCGTGGTCTGCGGCTGACGAGGCCGGAGCCGGTCATGTCGTCGTGATCGGAAGCCAGCTCAACCAACAGCTGTTCGGCGGTCGCGACAGTGTTGGACGGGTCCTCACCCTGGATGGCCATGATTTTCGGGTGGTGGGCGTGATGGCACCGTGGAATCCGCAGCCCCAGTTCTATGACCTGTTCAATTCGCAAGCCTGGTCGAATCAAGGTGAGCAGCTGTTTATTCCCTTGAATACAGCCATTGCGATGCAGGAGGGCAATAACGGCACGACCAATTGCAGCACAGGAAACGGCAACAGCAGCTTCCAGGCGCTGCTTGGATCGACCTGTGTCTGGTTGTCCATGATGGTGGAACTGGATAGTCCGGCGGCAGAACGACATTATCGAGCCTATCTCGACAACTACGCGCGTACTCAGCAGGCGACCGGCCGCTATGCCTGGGCTCCCAATAATCGTCTGCGTGACCTGCCGCATTGGCTGGCCTATCTGGGGGTCGTGCCTCCGGATACCCGTATATCGAGCTGGATAGCCTTGTCCCTGCTGCTGGTCTGCATGGTCAATACCATCGGCCTGCTGCTGGCCAAGTTCATGCGTCGGCGAGCCGAGATTGCGGTGCGCCGTGCACTGGGGGCGACCCGTCGGGCCATCCACCTGCAGTTTCTGTGCGAGGCCGCGCTGGTCGGCGTGGCCGGTGTCCTGCTCAGTCTGCTGCTGACGGCCGCAGGGATCTGGGGAATGGGGGAGCTGTTATTGAATGGGGTCGCCTCCGAGGTCCGCTTCAGCCTGTCGCTCTTGATCACCAGCGCCCTGCTGGGCCTGCTGACGACGGTGCTGGCCGGTCTCTATCCCGCCTGGACGGCTTCCCGAATCCAGCCGGCATTGCAACTGAAAATCAGCTGAGGTGCGATGATGAGACTGCCACCTGTACTCGCCGCACTGCGCTGGCACAAGGCCGGCGCCATGCTGATCGCCTTGCAGATCGCATTGACCTTGGCCATCGTCAGCAATGCCTTGTTTATCATCGAGCAGCGCAGCCTGCACCGGGAGCGGCCTTCGGGACTCAAGGAAAATGATCTGCTGCTGGTGTCGCAGATGTTTGCCGGTCCACAGGCACTGGCCGGCGATGCTCGCCAGCTTGAGCCGATGCATCGGGCCGATCTTGCCGCCTTGCGGCAACTGCCGGGTGTGAAGGCGGCGGGTGAGGTCAACACCTTGCCCTTGCTCGGAAGCGGCTGGAACACCGGTGTCAGCCTGAAGCCTGACGCAGATGACAACACCGTCCATGTGGCCGAATATCTGATGGACGAAGCGGCGCTTCCGACACTGGGCCTGAAACTTCTGGCCGGCCGGAACTTCACGCAAGCCGACCTGCTCGACAGTCCTCGAGTGATGCGGGGCGATGTACCCCAGATCATGGTAACCAAGGCTCTGGCGCAACACTTCTTTCCTGCGGGGGCGGTGGGCCACCAGCTGTATCTCTCTGGTTCGCGCCGGCCCAGTACGATTATCGGTGTGGTAGAACGTCTGCAGAATCCTGCTGCACAGGGATGGGGTGACAATTTCGCCTGGAACTCGATCGTGGTGCCACAACGCATGGACGGCACGATGAGCACCTACGTCATCCGTGCCCGACCCGGCCAGATGCCGGCCCTGTACCAGATGATTCCGAAGCAGCTGCTGGCCGTTGATCGTCTGCGGGTCATGAATATTCGCGGCTCCGGAAACGTGGTCGCTTATAGTGCCCTGCGTGCCCAGGCCTACAAGTCTGATCGCGGCATGGCGACGTTGATGGCGGTTATCTGCACGATTCTGCTGACTGTGACTGCAGGCGGGGTGGTTGGCCTGACCAGCTTCTGGGTAGGGCAGCGTCGGCGCCAGATCGGTGTTCGCCGCGCGCTGGGGGCCCGCCGCCGGGACATCCTGGCTTACTTCCTCAGTGAGAATCTCTTGATCAGCGGTGTCGGTGCCGTTCTGGGGATGGGGCTGTCCCTGCTGCTCAACCGCGCTCTGATGCACTGGTTCGAGCTTCCCCGCATGCCGCCGTCATCCATGCTGCTGGGCCTGGTGCTGATCGAGATGGTGTCGGTGGCGGCGGTCTTGATGCCTGCTTTGAAAGCCTCTCGCATTGCGCCATCCAGTGCGATACGTGAGGCGTGATATGAACCATGATCATGCGAGGTATCGATGTTGACCTATGGTCTGCGACTGGCCGGACAGCGCTTCCGCCAGCGTTCGGCCATGCTGGCGCTTGTCGTGGTGATGATGACAGTAGGCATTGTTGCCTGTATGAAGGCAGGCACCATGGCCGAGGCAGGGTCGGGCGAGCGGCTGCTGGGGATCGGCCCGCATTTGCATCTGCCGGTGCTGGGCCTGCTGTCGCTGGCCGGGATCATCCGCAGGGTCGCCTGGACTCCACCGGTCGAGGCGATGCGCAATGGCTAGGCTGGCTCAGGTAGCAACCACCTGTCCACCCGCACGGGTGTGGATGAATCGCTTTTGTCGGTGGTTGCCGCTTGCGGCGACCCGCTGGTTTACCACCACTCGTATCGATCGAGAAAGGCACTGTCCATGTGGCTCTATTATCTGAAGCTTGGCCTGCGCAGTTTGTTGCGCAGTCCAGTACTGACGGCTCTGACCGTGCTGATGCTGGCGATGGGTATCGGCGCCTGCATCACTACCTGGACGGTATATCACTTGCTGTCCGGCGATCCCATGCCGGGGCGCAGTGGGCAGCTGTTCTATGTACGACTCAACCCTTATCCGCCGGGAGTCGAAGCTGCAGATCGGCTGGTCACCTTGATGAGCTATCACGATGCGTCAGCGCTGTGGCAGTTGACTCCACAATTTGAACAGACGCCGGTGGCGCTGGGAACGATCGTCATCGACGGTATGGCCGGCAAGCCACGCCCATCGACAACCGAGGGGGTGCTGGGACGGGCACCGATGTTTGATGTGTTCGCCATGCACTTTCGCTACGGCGGTCCTTGGAGCGCGATGGATGACGCGTCGCATGCCAGGGTGGTCGTGCTTAGCGAAGCTCTGAATCGGCGGTTGTTCCACGGCGAAAACAGTGTTGGAAGGCTGCTTCCTGTGGGCACGCATGATTACCGGGTGGTGGGTGTGCTGCGGCCGTGGTCGCCGCAGCCCCGATTCTATGCTTTGAGCCTGGGAAATCGCAGCTATGGTGGTACTGATGGCGCGTTCATGCCCGTGACCACGCAGATGGATGATGGTTTTGTGCCCGAAAATATCAATTGCTACGCCGAGCCCGATTTCCGTCACCTGGCCCGTGCGCCATGTACATGGCTTGGCTATTGGGTGCAATTGCGCTCGAAGGCCGATCAGCAGGCGTATCGCCGTCTGTTGGCAGGTTACGCTGGACAGCAGAAGTCACAGGGGCGCTTCGCCAGCGCACAGATGGGGCTGGACGATCTGCGGACGTGGCTGATCACTCGCAAAGTCATACCCGAAGATGTGCAGCTGCAGGCCAATATCGCCTTTGGTTTTCTCTGGATCTGCATCGTCAATACGGGGGGGCTGTTGCTGGCCAAATGCTTGCGCCGATCACGTGAAATCGGTACGCGGCGAGCGCTGGGGGCCAGTCGCGGGGCGATCTTCGCACAGTTCCTGGCTGAATCCGTCGCCGTCGGCCTGGCGGGGGGCGCCTTGGGATTGCTGCTGAGTATGGCCGGGCTATGGGCAGTACGGCAGCAACCGGCGGCTTATGCGGGCCTGGCGCATCTTGATGGAAGCATGTTCATGCTGGCCTGGGTGGTCGCTCTTGTGGCGAGCGTGCTGGCGGGCTTGCTGCCTGCCTGGCGTGCCAGCGTGCTGGCTCCGGCCACGCAATTGAAAGCGATGTGAGGAGCGACAGATGAATCCGGTTGTCATGATCAGAAGCCTGCGTCGGCACCCGGTTCCGGCGCTCATGCTGGTGTTGGAGATGGCCTTGGCCTGCGCCGTGCTGGGCAATGTCCTGCATATGCTGGAGCGACGCTTTGCCGCCATCCACCGTGTCGAGCATATCGACGAGGCCTCGCTGGCGTTCTTGACCATCGACAATCGGGGGGCGAGTGACAATGCCGATACCATCAGCCGCGAGTTGCTCGCGTTGAAGGCCATTCCTGGAGTTTCGGCGGCGGCTCAGAGCAATTCGCTGCCGCTCAGTCACAATGTCTGGGGAGGCTCGTTGCGCCTCGATCCCACGACGCAGGATTGGACTGACGCATCCACCTATATTCTCGGGCTCGATGGCTCGCAGGTGCTGGGTTTGAAATTGGTACAGGGGCGCGATTTCCGGGCTGACGATTATGCAGCAGGTGATATCCGCGCAGGCTCCTCGCCTACGGCCCCAGTGGTGATTTTAAGCCAGTCGCTGGCCAGGCGGCTGTGGCCCGGGCAATCACCGCTGGGCAAGGTGGTCTACGACAGTGCAGGGCGGCATACGGTGATCGGGGTGGCAAGAAATGTGCTGGTTCCCGAAATCGGAGTCAATGGTCCAAACGGGAACTATGATGAAGCCTTTTATCCATCCAGACCTTCGATGGATATGCGGTATGACCTGATCCGTACGGATCCGCGGCAGATGCCCCGGGTGCTCCGCCAGGCGCAGCAGGCGCTGTACGGTATCGACCCGCAGGCGCTGATTTATGCGGGTGAATTTGGCAGTGAACGCCGTGCCTACTTTGCCACGGATCGCAGCATGGTCTGGATGCTGTCGCTGGTGAGTGTGGTGATGCTGGCGGCCACGGCGCTGGGCGTGGTCGGCCTGACCAGTTTCTGGGTGGGGCAGCGTCGCGGCCAGATCGGCATCCGCAGGGCGTTGGGGGCTCGCAGGCGGGATGTGTTGGCTTATTTCCAGGGGGAGAACCTCCTGTTGAGCGTGGCCGGCGGTGGGTTGGGCATGCTGCTGGGTTACGGTTTGAATCTATATCTGATGCGTCATTATGAGTTTGTGCATTTGCCTGCGGCCTATCTGTGGAGCGGCGCCTTGGCTCTGTTGCTTCTGGGCCAGCTTGCTGTACTGGGGCCGGCGCTGAAGGCCAGTCGGATTTCGCCGGTGGTGGCAATGCGCGGTTGAGGGCGGTCGGCGAAAGGTGGGCCTACGGCAGGGCGGTAGGCAGCCAGGCGAGTGGCGCTTAGACTGCAATGGGATCGCTGAGTAGAAGGGTTGAGTCGGGCTGATGCCGAGCGTATTGATCATCGATGACCACGCCGCCGTGCGCGAGGCGCTGGAGCTGCTGTTGTCGCTTCACGAAATACATACGCTGACGGCGGCGACACCGGCCGAAGGCCTGGCCGTGCTTGCACGCGAGCCGGTGGATGTGGTGATTCAGGACATGAATTTCAGCACCGACACGACGTCCGGGGACGAGGGCGTCGTGCTGTTCCGTGCCATCCGCCAGGCTTATCCGGATCTGCCGGTGATCCTGCTGACGGCCTGGACCCGGCTGGAGACCGCGGTGGAACTGGTGAAATCCGGCGCGGCCGATTATCTGGCCAAGCCTTGGGATGATGCCAAGCTGCTGACCGTGCTGAAGAACCTGCTGGAGCTGGCCGAGAGCCAGCAGGCGGTCCGACAGCATGTAGCCGGTCAGCGCCGTCGCCTGCAACAGCTTCGCAAGGCCTATGATCTGCAGGGTCTGGTGTTCGCTTCCGATGCGATGTGCCGCTTGTTGGAACTGGCCTGCCAGGTCGCGCATTCGCCGTTGCCCGTGCTGATCACCGGACCCAATGGCGCGGGCAAGGAGCGGATCGCCCAGATCGTGCATGCCAACTCGGCGGTGCGGTCGGGACCGCTGGTGGCCGTCAATTGCGGGGCACTGCCGGGCGAGCTGATCGAGGCTGAGCTGTTCGGCGCCGAGGCGGGGGCTTTTACCGGCGCGGCCAAGGCCCGGCCCGGCCGTTTCGAGCTGGCGGACGGCGGCACCTTGTTTCTGGATGAGATCGGCAACCTGCCGCTGGCCGGGCAGATGAAGCTGCTGCGGGTGCTGGAAACCGGCCAGTTCGAACGGCTGGGCTCGGGGCGTACCCGCCAGGTGACGGTACGGGTCATCAGCGCCACCAATGCCGATCTGCGCGGCATGGTGCAGGCCGGTCTTTTCCGTGAAGACCTGTTCTATCGGCTCAATGTGATCGAGGTGGCCCTGCCGCCCCTGGCTGAGCGCAGCGAGGACGTGGTGCCGCTGGCCGAGCATTTTCTGGCCGGTCGTGGCCAGCTCAGCGACAGCGCCCGCCTGCTGCTGCCCGAGCAGCCATGGCCCGGCAATGTGCGGCAGTTGAAGAATGCCATCGAACGCGCCGTGGTACTGGCACGAGACGGGGTGGTGACACCTGAGCTGCTGGGTTTGTCGACGACGACTGCGGTGGCAGCGCGCTGCCTGGATGAACCCAGCCAGGAGACGATCCGCAGCGCCTTGCAGGAGTCGGGCGGTGTGATCAGCAAGGCGGCGGCACGTCTGGGCCTGTCGCGTCAGGCCTTGTACCGGAGATTGGAACGGTACGGCATGGCCGTCGAGTCCGGCCCGGCAGCATGAAACCAGGCGCCTTCCTGTCTCGGGCCGGCACCGCGGAATGAACCGGTTCCGGCCGATTTCTCTGCTGCTGCGGTCGGGACTGGCCTTGTGGCTGGTGGCCGGCATGGCGATAGGCTTGTTTGTCCTGCTGTCCGGCAGGTCATGGACCAGTCTGGTGCAGCATTTGCGCCGCGGCTGGGGGCTGGCCATGGGTCTGCCGGATCACCTGTCCCGCGCCTGGGCTGTCGGCTTGACGCTGCTGCTGCTGCTGGGGCCGATGCTGTGGCTGGCCCGCTGGAGCTTGCGGCCCCTGCGCCGCCTGCTGCGGGCTCTGGAGGCTGCGGTGGCCAGTTATCGTGATGGTGATTTCAGTTTTTCGCTGGCCAGCCCCGCAGCCAGTGAGCTGCGATCGCTGGTAGAGCTGCACAACGAGCTGGGCCATATCCTGCGCAGCCAGCGGCATGGTCTGGTCCAGCGTGAACTGATGCTGGACACCGTGGTGCAGAATACGCCGGTGGCCCTGGTGCTGACCGACGCCCACGACCGGATCGTCCATGCCAATATCGCGGCGCGTCATCTGTTTCATGAGGGACGCAGTCTGCATGGTCAGGCCTTTGCCTCGCTGCTGGCCAGACTGCCGTCCTCGTTGCTGGATACGATCCGGCGCAACGAGGATGCCTTGCTGCCGCTGAGAATCGGAGACGATGACGAGGTATTCCATGTCTCGTTGCGAACATTCCGGCTGCAGGGGCGGATCCATCGACTGCATTTGTTCCGGCGGATGACCCGCGAGCTGTCCAGGCAGGAGGTCGACAGCTGGAAGCGCTTGATCCGGGTGATCAGCCATGAGCTCAACAACTCGCTGGCCCCGATTTCCTCGCTGGCACACTCTGGTGCCGAACTGCTCCGGCGTGGTGACACCACACGGTTGGCGGGCGTATTGGCCAGCATTGGCGAACGGGCCCGGCATCTGCATGGATTTATCGACGGCTATGCCGGATTTGCCCGCCTGCCGGCCCCGCAGCCGCAGGCGGTGCTCTGGCCGGGTTTCGTGGAGTCACTGGCTCTGCAGACACCGTTCAAGCTGACAGAGACATTGCCGGCGCGAGCGGGCTGGTTTGACCCGGTGCAGCTGGAGCAGGTGTTGATCAACCTGCTGAAAAATGCCGTGGAGTCGGGTGGGCCCGCTGATGCCATCGAGGTACGGATCATGCAGACCGCCCTGCGGCTGCAGATCGAGGTGCTGGATCGTGGCCCGGGCATGAGCGAGGCGGTGCTGTCCCAGGCCCTGCTTCCGTTCTATTCCACCAAGCGATCAGGTACCGGACTCGGTCTGGCCCTGGCCCGCGAGATTGTCGAGGCTCATGATGGCCGCATCAGCCTGGCCAATCGCGAAGGGGGCGGACTGCGGGTCCGCCTGAGTCTGCCGCAGCCCGGCGCCAGCGCTTGACCCGCAGATGTATGGATGTCCGCGGGCTGGATTGCCGCCATGTCGTGCCGCAGGCTCCGGACGCATGTTTTTGCGCCGGCTGACCATGCCGAATATCACAGTGACGTTTCTCGATACGGGGCGCTAAGATCAGGGCAATCATCACCGGCCGTCTTGTCTGCCGACCTCGGGGTCGGCGTCGGATGGTCCACAAGGATATCTGTCATGAAGAAAGCCGCTCTGGCCTCGGCCGTCGCCGCCTGTCTCTGTTTCGTCACTGCTGCCGGCCTGGCGATGCCGGTCGCCGGCGCTACGCCGCAGACCGCCTCGTCCCGGGTCACGCCCGACATGATCCAGACCGGATCGGATATTCCGGCACACTGGACCACGCCGCAGGGCAACTACGACTACGTCAAGCGCGAAGTGATGATTCCGATGCGTGACGGGGTCAGGCTGCATACGGTGATCATGATCCCAAAGGGGGCTGGAAACCACCCGATGCTGCTTGAACGCACCCCGTACAATGCCAGCGGTTTCGTCACCAGCAACAGTCCGCATCTGGCCGATGCGGTCTGGTCGGGCGGCAAGGACTGGGCCAAGGCCGGTTATATCCTGGTCTGGCAGGACATCCGCGGCAAATACGGCTCGGAAGGCAAGTACATCATGACCCGGCCGCCAATGGGGCCGCTGAATCCGACCAAGACCGATGACACCACCGATGCCTGGGATACCATCGACTGGCTGGTGAAGAACATCAAGGCCGGCAATGGCAAGGTCGGCATGATCGGCTCGTCCTATGACGGCTGGACCGTGGCGATGGCCTTGCTGCATCCGCATCCGGCCCTGAAGGTCGCCGCGCCCGAAAGCCCGATGATCGACGGCTGGATGGGGGATGACTGGTATCACTACGGCGCCTTGCGGCAGGTCAATCTGGATTACTTCACCGAGCAGATGAGCGTGAAGGGCAGCGGCGAGACGATTCCCCGCGAGAACCAGGACGATTACAGCAATTTCCTCGAGGCCGGCTCGGCCGGTGCCTTGGCCGAAGCGCATGGTTTCGGGCAATTGCCTTGGTGGAACCGCTTCTCGGCGCATCCGGCCTATGACGCCTTCTGGCAGCTGCAGGCATTGGACAAGCTGCTGCCGCAGCACGCGTCCGATGTACCGACCATGTGGCTGCAGGGATTGTGGGACCAGGAAGACATGTACGGTGCCATCCATGCCTGGGAAGCCTTGACGGCCGCCGGTCACGGCGCGAACAACCATCTGGTGATGGGGCCGTGGTTCCACAGCCAGATCAATCGCGATGGCTGGAGCCTGGGGCCGCTGAAGTGGCCGGGCAATACCACCGCCCAGTTCCGCCGGCAGGTGATGATTCCCTGGTTCGATCATTATCTGCGCGGGACGCCGGAGGCGACATCGCTGCCGCAGGCGATGATCTACAACCCCAGCGAACAACGATGGGACAGCTTTTCGAACTGGAAGGTCGCCGGCCAGCAGGCGCTGACACCGCTGTATTTGCAAGCGGCACATGGTTTGGGCTTTCAGGTGCCGGCTGCCGGTGGTGACAGCTATGTCTCCGATCCGGCCAATCCGGTGCCTTATCTGTCGCGTCCCATCCCGCAGAAGAATGACCGCTGGCGGACCTGGTTGCTGCAGGATCAGCGTTTTGTCGAAAATCGCGGTGACGTGCTGAGCTATACCACGCCGGTGCTGGCCTCGGCGGTGACGCTGCAAGGCGCACCGATCGCCGACATTTTCGCCCGGACCACGGGCACGGACGGCGACTTCGTGGTCAAGCTGATCGATGTCTATCCCGGCAGCGATGCCGATGACCCGGCGATGGGCGGCTATGAGCTGCCGATCTCGCTGGACATTTTCCGCGGCCGTTATCGCAAGAGCTTCGCCGACCCGTCGGCGATTCCGGCCAACGAAGTGCAGGAATACAAGTTCCGGCTGCCGACGGTGAACTATGTCTTCAAGCCTGGGCATCGGATCATGGTCCAGATCCAGTCCAGCCTGTTCCCGCTGTATGACCGCAATCCGCAGCGCTATGTGCCGAATATCCTGTTCGCCAAGCCGGGGGATTACCAGAAGGCCACGGTGACGCTGGAGCATGGTCCGCAGGCTCGCAGCGCGGTCCTGCTGCCGTTGGTGGCACCGGCTTCTCAGCCGTGATCCAGCGCTGCCCCGGCCATGCGTCGGCCGGGGCAGCGAGATCCGCGCGGACCGGTCGTCGCCGCGGAAAACCTGTCGTTCCAAGCCGTCGCCGCATCATCACACGCCGGCATGCTGCAGCCGGCTATACTGGCATTTCCAAACGGGGGAGTGTGCTGATGGGAGCCGTATTGAGTCTGGCCGTGCTGGCTGTGGCCGTCGTCGTGCTGGTCAAGATGGTGCGTATCGTGCCGCAAGGCCATGAATGGACGGTCGAGCGTTTTGGTCGTTATACCCGGACTTTGTCACCTGGCCTGCATTTCCTGTGGCCCTTCATCTATGCCGTCGGCCGGCGGATCAACATGATGGAGCAGGTGCTGGACGTACCCGGCCAGGAGGTCATCACCAAGGACAATGCCGTGGTCAGGGTCGACGGGATCCTGTTCTATCAGGTCTTGGATGCCGCGCGGGCCGCCTACGAGGTCGCTCATCTGGAAACGGCGGCGCTGGCGCTGGCCACGACCAATATCCGTACCGTGCTGGGCTCGATGGATCTGGACGAATCGCTGAGTCAGCGTGATGCGATCAATGCCCAGTTGCTGCGGGTGATCGATGAGGCCACCCATCCCTGGGGCGTCAAGATCAACCGGGTGGAAATCCGCGATATCAGTCCGCCGCGGGACCTGGTCGATGCCATGGCCCGGCAGATGAAGGCCGAGCGCGAGAAGCGGGCCCAGATCCTGGAAGCCGAAGGTTCCAGGCAGTCGGCCATTCTGAAGGCCGAAGGTGAAAAGCAGTCGGCGATTCTGGCGGCCGAAGGCAAGCGGGAGGCGGCTTTCCGCGAGGCCGAAGCCCGGATCCGGCTGGCCGAGGCCGAAGCCCAGGCGACCCGCTTGGTATCCGAAGCCATTGGTGGCGGCAATGTGAACGCGCTCAATTATTTCGTGGCCAACAACTATGTCGACGCCTTGAAGGCGATGGCACAGTCGCCGAACCAGAAGACCTTGCTGCTGCCCTTCGAGGCCTCCGGCATCATCGGGTCGCTGGCCGGGGTGGCCGAGCTGGCCAGGGACGCGCTGCAGCAGCAGAAGGCGCCCCCGCCTGCCAGAGAGCGGAGCTGAGCCATGACGGGCATGGCCGCCCATCATCTGTGGTGGCTGGCGGCGGTGCTGCTGCTGGCCATGGAAGTGGTGTTTTCCGGCTATTTCCTGTTGTGGATCGCAGTAGGAGCGGCCGCGACCGGCCTGCTCAGCGCCTGCTGGCCATCGCTGGGCTGGGCCGGCCAGGTGGCCGGCTTCGTCGTCCTGGCCTTTGCTGCCTGCGGTTTCTACGCGCGGTGGCGGGCACGGCGGCATGGCCCTCGAAGCGCGATGCTGTTGAATCGGCGCGGCGAGCAGATGCTGGGCCGGGATGGCGTGCTGGCGGAAGCCATCGTCCAGGGCCGGGGGCGGATGAGGATCGGCGACAGCCTGTGGCCGGTACAGGGGCCGGATCTGCCGGCCGGGACCCGGGTCCGGGTGACGGCCGTGCAGGGCATCATGCCGCAGGTGGTTCCCGCGACCGGGACCGCCAGCCCGGATGTCAGCTGAAGCATGGAGGGGCCGGATGCTGCGTATCGGTCGGCGATGGTGGACAATCCCGGCTTGTCCGTCGAGTCTTCCGATCCATCCGTGAATACGTCCATTTCATCGGTGCCTTATGCGCCCGAGCCCGAGTTGTTCGAACCGGCGCTGGCGCCGTTCGAATCCCGCATCGCTTTTTTGATGGCCCTGGCCCGGCATCTGCATCAGTACGGTACCAGTGCTTCGCGTCTGGAGCTGGTGATCACCACCGCAGGCCAGCGACTGGGACTGGAAGCCGAGGTATGGTCCAGCCCGACGGCGATCATCACCTCGTTTACCGAGGCCTCCGGCGGTCCCGAGACCATGGCCCAGACCCAGGTGATCCGGCTGGTGCCGGGCGATGTGGATCTGCGCAGGCTGTGCGAAGCCGACCGGATCGCCGATCTGGTCGTGGCCGGTCACATGGCGCTGCGTGAGGGCATGCATCAGTTGCAGCTGCTGGCCGCCCCCGACCGGATGCCTGCCAAACTGGCGATCATCGGCAGCTACGGCCTGGCTGCCGCCAGCATCGTGACCTTGCTGATGCACGCTGGCCTGGCCGATCTCATCACTTCCGGGCTGATCGGTCTGGTGACCGGCACGGTGATGGTGCTGGCCGGCTCGCGGCCCCGTCTGTTTGCCGCCAGCGAGGCCTTGTGCGCCTTGATGGCGAGCCTGGTGGCCACCTTGATCAGTGTCTATGTGGCACCGCTGTCCCTGCGTTCGGTGGTGCTGGCCAGTCTGATCATCCTGATGCCTGGCATGGCCCTGACTACGGCCGTGCGGGAGATTTCCAGCCAGCATCTGGTGGCTGGCGTAGCCCGTTTCGGCGGGGCGGTCGCCAGCCTGCTGAAGCTGACCTTCGGCACCGTCGGCGGTTTCCAGCTCTGCGCGATGCTGGGCATCGTTCCGCAGGAACACCTTATTGTGCCGCTGCCTGCCTGGACCAGTCTGCCGGCGCTGTTGCTGGGTTCGTTTTCCTTCGCCATTTCCTTTCGTGCGGCACGGCGGGACTGGCTTGTGGTGATGGGAGCGGTGGCTCTGGGTTATTTTGCGGCCCGTTGGGGCGGCGAGCTGACCATGGGCGATGCTTCGGCGCCGTTGGGTCTGTTTCTGGCCGGCCTGTTGCTGGGGGCGCTGGCGAATGTCTTCACCAAATATGCTGACCGACCCGGCATTCTGATCCGTGAACCGGGCATCATCCTGCTGGTGCCCGGCAGTTCGGGCTATCGCAGCGTGTCACATATGCTGACACCTACCGGAGAACTGGGTGTGGCCAGTGGGGTGGTGCTGCTGGGGATGATGGTCAGTCTGGTGGCGGGCCTGATGTTTGGCGACCTGCTGGTTACGCCGCGACACAACCGCAATCTGTAAGTGGCAGGGCGCGGTATGGATCGCGCCCTGCCGGGATCAAGCCGGATTCAGATGGCGAGATCCTGCGGCTGCTTGCCGGCCTTCAGCGCATCGCTGAACCAGTGCGGACGTTTGCCGCGACCGGTCCAGGTCTGCTCCGGATTGGCGGGATTGCGAAATTTTGGCGGCACGGTACCGGTGCCGCGAGGAGCCTTGGCCCGACCGGCAGGGAATACCTCTTCGAAGCTGTAGCCTTCGGACTTGATCAGGTCCAGCACTTTGTCACGGAGCTTGGAAAGGTTTTCACGCTTCAGTTCGGTCTGGCGAACCTGGGCAAGGCTGATAAGTTCATTCAGCTGTTTCGGATTGAGGTTCTTGATGTCAATCGCCATGCGGAGAGCTCCTTGTAATTATTTGGCAGCGATTTATTGAAAACACGCCGGCCGGGCGCATCCTTCGCGTGGCCAGGTGTCGACAGGATTCTGTCGCAAGATCAGATTCATTGCAAAAAAAGCCCGGCATTCCGTCTCAATATGTCGGCACAAAAAGCAACGGGTGGAATGGCCGAAACCATTCCACCCGCATGGGTGTGTTGCAATGACAGTTCTGGAATGACAGACCCCGCAATGGGGCTCAAGTTCAGCCCAGTCGCTGAATCAAGTCTGTTTCGCTCAAGGCTTCCGATTCACCGCCGGCGCGGCGCCGATATTCATAGGTGCCGGCCTGCAATCCGCGTTCGCTGACCACCACCCGATGCGGAATGCCGATCAATTCCATATCGGCGAACATGGCCCCCGGACGAAGTCCACGATCATCCAGCAGCGGATCCAGACCTCGGGCCTTCAGGTTCAGGTAAAGGGCTTCGGCGGCAGCCGTGATCTCGGGATTGGATTTCGGGTTGATCACGCAGACAGCCACTTTCCAGGGGGCCATCGGCACCGGCCACACAATGCCCTCGGCATCATGGCTCTGCTCGATGGCCGCCGCGACGATGCGGCTGACGCCGATGCCGTAGCAGCCCATGGTCAGGGTCTGCGGCTTGCCCTGGTCGTTCAGGACGGTGGCCTTCATGGCCTCGGCATAGGTCGAACCCAGCTGGAAGATATGGCCGACCTCGATACCGCGGGCCAACTGCAGTTGCCCCTGACCATCGGGCGATGGATCGCCGGCGACGGCATTGCGGATATCGGCGACCACGTCGGCCTCGGCCAGATCACGGCCCCAATTGACGCCGCGGTAGTGATGGCCACGGCGATTGGCCCCGACCACGAAGTCCGCCATCACCGCCACGGCGGCATCGGCGATCACCAGCACCGGCTTGGCCGTGTGCAAGGGACCCAGGAAGCCGGCTTCGGCCTGCTCGCCCAGATAGGCTCGCAGCTGGCCCTCGCTGGCCAGTTCGAGCTCGCGGCCGGCGAGGACAGGCAGGCGGGCAGCTTTGATCTCGTTGAACTGGTGATCGCCGCGGACCAGGTAGATCACCATGCCTTCGGCATCGGCAAAGACCAGGGTCCGCACGGTATGGCTGAGCGGAATGCCCAGCAGTTCGGCGACTTCCTCGCAGGTCTTCTGGCTGGGCGTCTCTACCGCTTCCATCGCCATCGTAGCGGCCGGGCGTGTGATCACCGGAGCCAGCACTTCGGCCTTTTCGATATTGGCGGCGTAGTCGGAACCATCGGAGAACACCAGCGCATCTTCACCGGCTTCGGCCAGGACCTGGAATTCGTGGCTGGCATTGCCGCCGATGGCGCCGGTATCGGCCTGCACCGCACGGAAACGCAGGCCAAGACGGGTGAAGATGCGGCTGTAGGCGCCATACATGGCGGCATAGGTTTCTGCCAGCGATTCCGCACTCAGATGAAAGGAATAAGCATCCTTCATCAGAAACTCCCGGGCCCGCATCACGCCGAAACGCGGACGGATCTCGTCGCGGAATTTGGTCTGGATCTGGAATACGCTCAGCGGCAATTGCTTGTAGCTTTGCAATTCCTGACGGGCAAAATCGGTCACCACTTCTTCGTGAGTCGGGCCGTAGCAGAATTCCTGTTCCTTGCGGTCACGGATTTTCAGCAACTGGCCGCCGAATTTCTCCCAGCGTCCGGTTTCTTCCCAGAGTTCACGTGGCTGCACCGACGGCATCAGCATTTCAATGGCGCCAATGCCGTTCATTTCCTCGCGGATCACGGCCTCGACCTTGCGCAGCACTCTCAGGCCCAGCGGCGTCCAGGTATAAAGCCCGGCAGCGAGCTTGCGGATCATGCCACTGCGCAGCATCAACTGATGGCTGGCGATCTCGGCATCCGCCGGAACTTCTTTGACGGTGGCCAGGTGAAATTGGCTGAGGCGCATGAGGTATCTATCCAACGGAAAAAACACAAGTATAGGGGGCGATGGTGGCCGACGGCGAGCCGGCCGCGCTCACGGCCGAGCCCGGCATGGCAGGCCGGCAGGACCGCCTCGCGGCGTCGCTGGAGCGCGGATGGTTTACACTGCGGCGACCAGGTTTTACGGATGTATTTATGAGTGAAAGCAGTTCAAACCGCAAACCCCGCCATCGCGGTATTTATCTGCTGCCCAATCTGTTCACTACCGGCGCGATGTTTGCCGGCTTCTATGCCATCGTCACGGCGATTGATGGGCACTTCACGGAAGCGGCCATGGCCGTCGTGGTAGCCGCTGTGCTTGATGGCATGGATGGTCGCGTCGCCCGCATGACGGGCACGCAGACCGAGTTCGGGGTGCAGTACGACTCGCTTTCGGATCTGCTGAATTTCGGTCTGGCTCCGTCACTGGTACTGTACAGCTGGTCGTTGTCTTCGCTGAAGACCTGGGGAGCAGCCTGGGGCAAGTTCGGCTGGACGGCGGCTTTTGTCTACGCAGCCTGTGCCGCGCTGAGGCTGGCGCGATTCAATACCCAGGTGGCCGTGGTCGACAAGCGCTATTTCCAGGGCCTGAGCAGCACCGCGGCGGCGATGACGACGATGGCCTATGTCTGGACCATGGATCGACTGGGCGTGGATCGCTCCACGCTGGCGATGCCGACGGCGGTGATCACCATCGTGATCGGCCTGCTGATGGTCAGTCGTCTGCGTTATTACAGTTTCAAATCCTTGCCTGGCGGTGAAGGTCAGAGCGGTATTCCGTTTTTGTGGGTGATTGCCAGTGTGCTCATTCTGGTCTTGCTGGCGATTGATCCGCCCAAGGTCCTGCTGGGTCTGTTTGCGCTGTATGTGCTCTCCGGCCCGTTGTTGACACTGTGGGGCCGGCTGGCCTTGCGGCGGCGTCCGCGCCGGAGGGGATGATGGCGCAGCCGCTGGACCGCTCCCGAGCGGAACGTCGCCGGCAGCAGCTGCAGGCCATGGGCATCCAGCCTTGGCGCCTGCGGCGGGAGAGCGTTCGGGCAGCTGGCGCGACGGCGGACGCCGCTGAAATCGGCTGCATCGTGCTGGTGCCGCAGGGATGCCCGACCCGGATCCGCGATCTGCTGGCGCGGGCCTTGCAGGCCGGTGGCCCGGCGCTGGCCCGGATCGGCTGTGTCAGTGTGGAATCGACCGGCATGACGCTGCTGCCGGCCGCGACGTATCTGCTGCTGGATGCCGGCCTTGAGTCCATGCTGGCGACCCGGTATCCGCAGTCGGCCCGCCATGTGCTGGGCGATCCCGCCCAGCTGCTGACGGCGGCCGGCAAGCGCTGGCTGTGGCAGGCCCTGCGCTCCATCCGGCAGCAGTTGCCGGCCGCCGGAGATCCGGCATGAATCAGGCGGAGCGGATTCCGCTGCAGGATTTCCGGATCCGGCCCATGCGGCTGGAAGACGTGCCGGCCATCATGCAGGTCGAGATCCTCGCCTACGAATTCCCCTGGAGTGCGGGCATTTTCAGTGACTGCCTGCGTTCCGGCTATCAGGGGTGGCTGCTGCAGTCAGGTGGGCAGCTGGGCGGGTACGCCATGTTGGCCTATGGCGTCGATGAAGCCCATCTCCTGAATATCTGCATCGCTCCCGACTGGCAGGGCCGAGGTCTGGGGCGGCATCTGATGAGGCATATCCTGGCCAGCACTCGCCAGCAGGGCGTGGCCAGTGTCCTGCTGGAAGTGCGTCCCTCCAATCCGCATGCGCTGAGCCTGTATCAAAGTCTGGGTTTTGTGGAAATCGGGCGTCGTCCTCGTTATTACCCGGCTCGCGAGGGCAGGGAGGAAGCCATTGTGATGCGCCGAGGAGGCATGCCCGGCTAGTTGGTCGGCAGTCGCAGCCGACGGCGGACTTCAGCGGCCACCTCGGCGGTTTCTCGCCATGGCATGGCGGCGGCGCGGGTGTCAAGCAGCGGACGCAACAGGTCGCGCAACTGTAGTGCCTCCACAAATTTCGCCAGTCGCGAGGGCAGGGGGACGACGGGCAACAGGGCATGTACCGGTCGTCCGGTGGCGCAGGCCTCGCTGAGCATATTGACCGAATCCGGGGTCACCACCAGCCGGTCGGCCCAGGCCAGAACGCCTTGATAGGGGTTGGCACCGTCTTCGGGACGGGTCCAGCACAGCCCTGCATGGGTTGCGGTCCAGCGACGAGCCAGAGCCTGCAATTCTGGCGGAGTCCGCCGCGAACACAGTACCCATACGCTGCCACGATCACCCAGCAGATGAAGCTGTATCTGCCGGAACAGGTTTTGCACATAATCGATGTCGATCGCCACTCCGCGCCGAGGCCCGCCCAGCAGCAAGCCGATGCGAGGCGAACCAGTGAGGCCCAGCGCGGGCCAGCAACGGCGGCCCTCGGCCAGCCAGCGGTCGTCGACCGGGTGCAGTGAGCCCAGAGGGTTCAGCACCCGGGCCCCCCGCAGATTGTCGTGGGCCGGGGTGATCACCAGATCCCAGTGGTGAGGGGCGATGCCGGGATCCAGAATCTGGATGGCCTTGCATCGGCCCTGTCCACGCAGACGCAGCCAGCGAGTCACTGCCGCCGCCTGGCGACCACAGCCGATCACCAGTTGCGGCGGGGCGTCTTGCAGACGGCCGGCATCGGCGCCGATCAGTCCGTGCTGCAGTCCGCGGATCCATCGCGGGGCGAAAGTCGACCACGGTTGTCGCAGCTGGACCCGCATGGGTCGGGCCTGCAGCTGCAGGGCCTCGGCCAAGGCTTCAGCCTGCCTGAGGTTGCCGGCGGCCCCGTCGGTCACGATCCAGTGATTCGTGATCGCGTGGTTTTCAGAAGGCGTCGGGGGCATTGGCATCAAATGGTAAACAGTATGTTCTGAACGGCCTGACTGTCCTGTAATGCGAGGCAGGCATAGACTGGTGTCATGTCGCCGCTGATCCTGCGGTGCGTCTCGGGAGACTGTCAATCATGAAACTGATTTTCGACCGGGCCGTATCTGCCGGATCAATCGCTGCCGGATCTTGCCGACACTCGCCCAGAGCGATGGTCGCAAACACCGGGACAGCGACGACGGTATGCCAGCGAAATTCCCGGCAGGCGAACCGCCTGTCCGCATCGTGGCGCAACAGGTCCTCAATGGCCTTTCGCCTCATAAATGACACCCTATTCCTGACTGCTATTGGAGAATCGTTATGCGTTTGATGCCTGCTCTCGTGTTTGCCGGTCTGCTGGGCAGCGCCGCCGTGGCCCAAGCCGCCCCGGTCAGCTATACCCTGGATCCGACCCATACCATGGTCCTCTTCAGCTGGAACCACTTCGGCTTCTCCAACCCGACCGCCGACATCGGCGTCAGCACCGGCACCATCGTCTATGACGAAGCCAACCCGGCCAAGTCCTCGGTCGAGGTGACCATGCCGCTGGACAAGCTGGACACCCATGTGCCGGCACTGGATACCCATCTGAAGAGCGCCGACTTCTTCAATGCCGCCAAGTTTGCCGATGTCAGCTTCAAGAGCACCAAGGTGCAGCCGCTGGGCGGCAACCGCTTCAAGATCACCGGTGATCTGACCGCCCATGGCGTGACCAAGTCGGTGGTGCTGAATGCCAAGCTGAACAAGGTCGGTCTGCACCCGATGGTGAAGAAGCAGGCGATCGGCTTCGACGCCACCGGCGTGATCAAGCGTTCGGAGTTTGGCCTGGGCGCGTACGCGCCGATGGTCAGCGACGAGGTGACCCTGCATATCACCACCGAAGCCGAAGCGGCCAAGTAAATCGGTTTCGATCCGGTGACAGAACGGGCCCTGCGGGGCCCGTTCTGCTTTGTGGCAGCGGCAGGCCATATCGTCGCAGGGGGGGGCGCTGCTATGATTGGCGTCCGAAGAGTCAGGCTTTCCGGCTCGTCTGGAGTGGTTCATGTCCTCGCAATTGTCCCCGGCCCCCAAGCTGATCGCTGCCAATGCCGAAAACCGCTATGAGGTCACCCGTGCGGACCTGCCGCTGTCGTGTCCGATGCCGGGCATGGCCTTGTGGAATTCGCATCCCAGGGTCTACCTGCCGATCGAGGATGAGGGCGGCGAGTCGGTCTGCGAGTACTGCGGTGCCCGTTACGTGCTTCGCGACTGAGTCTCCGGGCTTGCGGCCCGGGGTGAGCTGAGATGTACGGGCGATCCTCGCATCTGACGGTCGTGCAGTTGATTCCGGCCCTGCAGGCCGGCGGGGCCGAGCGCTCGGTGCTTGAGATCGGTCGCGCGCTGACGGCGGCCGGCCATCGTTCACTGGTGATATCGGCGGGCGGCCGTCTGGTCGAAGCACTGCAGACCGAAGGCAGTGAGCACCTGACGCTGGACCTGGGGCGCAAATCGCTGCGCAGTCTGGCCGCGATCTTGCCTTTGCGACGCCAGCTGGCGGCGATCCAGCCCGACATCGTGCATGTGCGTTCGCGGCTGCCGGCCTGGCTGGCCGCTCTGGCGATGCGAGGTCTTCCGTCGCGACCGGCGGTGGTCAGTACCGTGCACGGCCTCAATTCGCCGGGGCGCTACAGTTCGATCATGGTGCGTGCCGATGCGGTGATTGCCGTGTCCGATACCGTGCGCGATTACATCGGAACACATTATCCGTGGCTTCCGGACGATCGCTTGACGGTGATTCCTCGCGGAGTGGACGCACGGGCCTTTCCGCGCGGCCATCAACCGTCAGCCGCGTGGCTGGCGGACTGGGCGGCGCGGTTTCCACGTCTGGCCGGTGGCCGCTTGCTGGTGCTGCCTGGCCGAGGCACCCGTCTGAAAGGGCATCGGCACGGTCTGGAGCTGCTGGCACGGCTGCGGGCGCGAGGACTGGACGTGCGGCTGTGGATGCCCGGCGTGGTGGAGCCGGGGCGCGAGGCCTATCTGGCCGAGCTGAAGGCCTTGGCGTCGGAGCTGGGTGTGGCCGAACAGGTCGAATTCAGTCCCAGCCAGACGGATATCCGCGAAATCTTTGCGATGGCCGATATCGTGTTGCAACTGTCGGACAAGCCCGAGGCCTTGGGGCGCACCGTGCTGGAAGGCCTGTCGCTGGGGCGGCCGGTGGTGGGGTTTGCCCATGGAGGGGTGGGGGAATTGCTGGTCCGCCACTATCCGCAGGGTGCCGTGCCGCTGGCGGATGCCGAGGCGCTGGCAAACACCGTGGCGGGGCTGCTGCTCAAGCCGCAGCCGCCCTTGCCGTTGCAGGCACCGGATCTGGCAGCGATGCAGGCGGCCACCCTGCGGGTCTATGCCCGGGTCGCGGCTGCGCGGCGCCCGCCGGTCTGAACGCCAGGTTCCGGGAGCCGCCCGTGCGCTGGTATATGATGAGCACCGATCCGACTCCGCGACAGCCGGGCGGCCGCCGGCCGGTACCAAGAACTGCAGCGGAGAACGATGTCGATTGACCACGAGCCGGCGCGTGCCTGTTCCGGCCGGACTTCCAGGATGCTGATGTTGTCTTCGACACTGCGTGCGGCTTTGCGCTCGCCCTTGCTGCCGTGCTGGCTGATCCCGGCCTTGCTGCCCTGGGGGCGCAGTGCCGAGATTGGGACCTTGCTGTGTGCGGCCGGTGCCGTATGGCTGTGGAGGCGCCGGCCGGCGCAGGCGGAACCGGCAGCCCGGCTGTGGCTGGGATTGTGCGGCGCCTATCTGCTGGCGGCGGTTCTGTCGGTCCCGTTGTCGTTGCATCCGGGCAGGACCGCCCTGGTCTGCCTGGGGCTGTTGCGTTACCTGCCCCTGGGTCTGTACATCGGCTGGGTGCTGGCCACGGTCGGGCGCCTGCACGCCTTGTATACCGCCACGGCGCTGCTGGTACTGGTCTGGTGTCTGGATGCCTGGCTGCAGATGGCTTGCGGCTGGAGTCTTGGGGGCGCGGCCGAAGCGGACCGGATCACCGGGATCTTCGGTGCCGGCAATCTCAAACTGGGCCCGGTGCTGGCCGCGCTGGCCCCTTTCGTGCTCTGGCTGGGACAGCGCGTATGGGGCTGGCGTGGCATGCTGGCGGGCTGGCTGCTGGTGGCCGGGCCGGTGGTCTTGTCCGGCGCGCGCTCGGCCTGGATCGTGCTGGCGCTGGTCGGCCTGCTGTTCTGCTGGCGCGCGGTACGTTCGTGGCGACACATGGCGAGCGTGCTGATCCTGGCCGGTGGGCTGGCGGCGGTTTTCGCGGCTGTCGGCTGGCAGGTCTCGCCGCGCTTTCATGCCCGTGCTGAGCGCAGCCTGCAGCTTCTGGATGGCTCCCGCCAGGGGCTGGATACGGCCTTGACCGGGCGGGTCGAGATCTGGAGTACTGCGGCACGGATGGTCGCGGCCCATCCCTGGACCGGGGTGGGGGTTCGCGAATTCAGGCATGCTTACCCCGCCTATGCAGCAGCCGATGATCGTTTCGTCGGCATCGAGCGTTGCGGGCCCGGTCAAGGTGCCTGCCATCCGCATCAGTGGATGCTGGAGGTACTGACCGAGACCGGCCTGCTGGGCGCGCTGTGCTGGCTGGCCGCTGTCGCGCTGGCCTGGCGTTGCTGGCGGCAGCGACCGCCCCCACGGCGTGGGCTGGCTTTTCCTGCCACGGTGGCCGTGGTTGCGGTGTGGTTCCCCGGCAATACCCACCTGGCCTTCTATTCGGCCTGGTGGGGTTTGCTGAGCGCCTGGTTGCTGGCGGTGTGGTGCGCCAGCCTGTACGTGACCGGCCCGGGGGATGATGACGGCGATGTCTGAGCCGATTTCGGTGGTGATCACCAGTTTCAACAGTGCTGCCACGCTGGATGCCTGCCTGGCCAGCGTGGGCTGGGCCGAACAGCGGCTGGTACTGGATTCGGGGTCGACGGATGCCAGTCCGGCGATTGCCGCGCATCATCGGGCGGACTTCCATCGTCAGGCGTTTGCCGGCTATGCCCGCCAGAAGCAGGCCGCCGTCGACCTGGCTCGCTACGACTGGGTGTTGCTGCTGGATTCGGACGAGGCCTTGCCGGTCGGGTCCGAGACCTTGATCCGCGCCGCGCTGGCGACCGGTCATGCCCGCGGCTACCAGCTATGGCGTCGCGAGTGGATTCTCTGGCGCTGGCAGTCCCCGCGCAGCCGTCTCAACCATTATGTCCGGCTGTTCGATCGCCGCCATGCCCGGCTCAGTGATCTGCAGGTTCACGAGACGGTACAGGTCGAGGGCGACGTCTCCCGCCTGGCGGTGGTGCTCGATCATCTCGGCCAGCCGGACATCGCCCAGCGAGTGGACAAGGCCAACCGCTATTCCAGCCTGCAACTGGGGGACCTGAGACAACGCCGTGATACCGGCGTGTGCTGGCGGCTGTGCCTGTATTCCAGCGTGGCGTTCTGGCGCTATTACCTGTGGCGTGGCCACTGGCGCGAGGGCTGGGCCGGCTATGTGTCAGCCCGGATCCATGCCTTCTATGCCTTTCTGAAATACGCGAAGCTGTACGAGGCTGACCGCAGGGACTGAGGCTCAGCCGGGCGCTGGCGGGTCGAGACTCGCCCCGGAGTCGGCCGCTGTGGTGGCGGTGCGCAGCCGATGATCCAGGCTGCCGGTCAGCATCTCGATGAAGCGACCCACGATGGCCGGATTGGAGAAATTGTCGACCACGAAGCGGCGAGCGGCTTCACCCAGCTGCTGACGATAGCTGTCGTCACAGACCTTCAGAATGGCCTGCTTCCAGGTCTCGACGTCCCCGGCCGGAAGCAACAGGCCGGTGGCACCATCGATCAGCGTCTCGCGGCTGCCACCGACATCGCTGGCCAGCACCGGCAGGGCGCAGGCCTGGGCCTCGATCGACACCCGGCCGAAGGTTTCGGTCGCCAGCGAGGGGAAGGCCAGCATCGAGAAGGCCGGATAATAGATCTGCGGAGTGGCCACCCAACGC
>JGI2924J29684_1078568_pt1 | contig 67277 bp, 67 predicted proteins | sample BenlonsequencITS_FD_29684 | JGI IMG/M metagenome (IMG submission 29684)
CGGGGTGTCTCTACCCCGCAACTACTCGTCGGGACCGCCATCGGCGAACTGCCGTGGACGGTCGCCGCCGTCACCGTCGGCGCGTCGACGGCATCGTTGACCGGCGTCGATGGTCAGCAGTTCGACCCACTCCTTCTCGCAAGCTGTCTCCTCGCAGCGGGTCTCGTCATCGCCGGGCCCCTGTATCGCACGGTCGCCGATCGCGATCGATCAGGGTCGGGCGCGTGAGGTCCCAGGAAATCGAGACGGAGGCACCGACAGACCGATCTGCGAACCCGGCCGCTTACTCGTTCCCGTCGAACTCCTGGACCAGCGAGTCGCTCAATTTCTTCAGATCGGTCTCGAGTTCGCGGTAGGCCTCGGAATCGCGGACGTCGTCGACCGAATCCGCATCTTCCAGCGTCTCCATCTTGTTCGAGATCGACGTCAGTTCGCGGCGCTCTGTGTCCGTGTAACGCGACTGGACGCGGAGGTTCTCGACGAGACGGATCAACGTCGAGCGACTCACCGGTTTGGTGATGTAGTCGTCGATATCGAGCTCGACGATATCCAGCCCAGGATCGACGGCCGTGATCATGATGACCCAGCACTCCAGTCCACGCTGGCGGATTCGTTCGAGTACTTCGTCGCCCGAGAAGTCGGGCATCTGCCGGTCGAGCAACACGATATCGACGGCCTCGTCGGCCTGCTCCAGTGCCTGTGTTCCGTTGTAAGCCGTCCGGACGGCGTACTCGCCGTCGACCCAGGTGGCGTAGAGATCGGTGAGTTCGCGCTCGTCGTCGACGACGAGAATCGTCGGTTGAGATTCCATGCAGTCGTTCGATTGCACGACGGTCCGACGACCACCTATCCCTATCGTCGGACTCAGCGTTCGATTCGAACGTCGAAGGATGTCAGTGTACAGGATTGCACTATCGGAACGGGTCGGAACAATCGTAGACGACACCGTGGTTGGGACAGACGTACTTGCAGTGGCGTTTGTACATCCCTGCGTCACAGAACGGACAGGGTGGACCCTGCTTCGACGGTGGGTCGGTATCTGACGAGTCTCCCATCCACGATCGGTACGCACGGGTTCGCGTCGTCGCCCATGAAGCTATCGGGTCCGGCAGGACAAGGTGAACAGCGACGGACGAAAACAGTGAAAGCGTCAGTGACCGCTCAGCACTCGCTCCAGCCGCAGGACTCGCAGGTCTTGCAGCCTTCGGAGAAGTACAGCGAGAGCGAGCCACAGTCGGGACACTCCGGCGACTCGCCGGCGTCGATCAGGTCCTGCGTGGCGTCGGCCGACTGACGGGCCGCGGCGCCGCCGTCGGGTTCGGGTTCGTCCGGTGCGACCGACGTCGCACTGGCATCGGCATCCGTCGTGACGTCGTCGGCGGACTCACCGAGCGTCTGCTGTTTGGGGTAGGGTTTGTCGATCTCGTTGGCGAGGTACCGTCGCATCGCGGTGCCGATCGCGTCCGGGATCGACTGGATCTGCTCGCCCTTGTCCCAGGCGACCTTCGGGCTCCGCGTGCCACAGAGTTCGTCGACGATCTCTTCCGGATCGACGCCGCTTCGCAGTGCCGTCGAGATGACCTTCGCGAGCGCCTCGGTGAAGGAGTTGGTGAAGCCGCCGGAGTGGCCGATGTTCGCGAAGAGTTCGAACGGCTGGCCGGTCTCGGGCTCTTCGTTGATCGTCACGTAGACCTTTCCGTAGCCGGTGTCGATACGCTGGCTGACGCCCTGCAGCGAGTCGGGGCGCTCGCGCTTTTCGGTGTAGTCGACATCGGCGGACAGCAGCGCAGTGAGTTCGTCCTCGGCGACCGACTGGACGTCCTCGCTCTCGAAGAAAGCCTCGAGGCTGCCGAAGACATCGCGAATCTGCTCGACGATGACCTCGGCGGCCTCGTCCTCGTCGGCGAACTCGGCGTTGTCCGCACGTGTGGTGAGGACCTGCTTCGAGCGCGTGCCGTCACGGTAGTACGTGACGCCCTTGCCGCCGTTCTCGTAGACCCACTCGAAGACCTCCTTGGCGTCCTCGATCGAGGAGTCGTTGGGCGCGTTGACCGTCTTCGAGATGGCCGAGTCGACGCCGGCCTGACAGGCACACTGGACGGCGGCGTGTTGCTTGGCCGAGATATCTGCCGTGATGACGAACAGTTCGCCGATGGCGTCCGGAACCGTCTCCAGTCCTTCGACGCCGTCGAACTCGTTGTTGGCCATCTGGTCCTGTGCTTCGGCTTTGACGGCATCGACGTCGATGTCGTTGTCCTCCAGGGTACGCAGGAAGTAGTCGTCGAACTCGACCAGCATCTCGTCGCCCTGGACGTCGTCGGTGACGTTCTTGTAGTAGGCGACGTTGTAGATGGGCTCGCAGCCACCGGTCGTGTTGCCGACCATCGAGGTCGTGCCCGTCGGGGCGATCGTCGTGACGTTGTGGTTGCGGATCGGGAAGCCGTCGGGGTACTTCTCGGCGTCGAGGCCCGTCTGCTGTTCGAACCACTCACGGTACTCCTGGGGATCGGCGTACTTCGAGTCGTCCCAGTCGTTGAACGAGTCGCGTTCGAGCGCGAGTTCGTGACTGGTCCACTTGGCCTCGTGGTTGATGTGCGTCATCAGCTGGCGAGCGATCTCGTTGCCCGCGTCGCTGCCGTAGCGCACGCCGAGCTGGACGTACAGCTGAGCCAGCCCCATGATACCGAGCCCGATCTTGCGCATGTCGCGGACCGTCTGCTCGATCTCGTCGACCGGGAAATCAGACATGGTGACGACGTTCTCGAGGAAGCGCGTGCCGTACTCGATGCGGTCGTCGAACTCCTCGAAGTCGATCGCTTCTTCGAGGAACCCCTCGATGGCAGCGTCCTGGCTCGGGTACTCGTCTGCGTGCTCGTCGGCCCAGACGCGCCAATCAGGGGCGTCGAGGTCGGCGAGGGTGCTCAGGTTGATGTGGCCGAGGTTACAGGCCTCGAACTCTTCTAACGGCTGTTCACCACAGGGGTTCGTCGCCTTGATGCGGTGGTCGGGATGTTTCTCGACGTCGAAGGAGTGTTCCTTGTTCACCCGTTCTAAGTAGATCACGCCGGGTTCGCCGTTCTCGTGGGCGCCCTCGACGATGCGTTCCCAGACGAGTTCGGCAGGAATCGAGAGCGGTTCGCCGACCTCGACGTGCTCGCCGAGGTCGTACCGGCTGTACATCTCCTTGGTCTCTGCCGTGGCGATGTGTGGCTCCTCGGTTCGGGGGTTGGTGAACGTGTACTCCTCGCCGTTCTGGAGCGCTTCCATGAAGCTGTCGGTGACGCCGACGGAGATGTTGAAGTTCGAGAGGTGACCCTCGACGGCGTTGCGGAGGTGTTTCGGAACGCGACCGTCCTCGTCGATGAGGCCGCGGGCTTCCTCCAGCGCTTCCGAGAAGGTCGTGTAGGTGTAGTCGTCGGGGTCGTTGAGTCGCAGACAGTGTGCCAGCGAGACGTCCTTGTTCTTCGCGTGGATGAACTCGATGACGTCGGGGTGTGAGACACGCATGATGCCCATCTGGGCGCCACGGCGGGTGCCACCCTGGGCGATCGTCTCACAGAGCTGGTCGTACGTCCGCATGAAGGTGATCGGGCCCGACGCGATCCCGCCGGTCGAGCCGACCGAGTCGCCGTAGGGCCGCAGCTGCCAGAAACCGTAGCCGACGCCGCCGCCGGACTGGAAGACCTCCGCGGCCTTCTTGGCCGTCTCGTGGATGTTCGAGAGGTCGTCCTGGGGGCTCATGACGAAACACGCCGAAAGCTGCTGGAGTTCGTCGCCGGCGTTCATCAGCGTGGGGGAGTTCGGCATGAACGAGAGGCTCGACATGCCCTCGACGAACGTCTCGGTCACGTCCTCGACGTGCTCGCGGACGGACGCCGGAAGCTCGGGAACGATCGTGTCGTAGGCGAACTTGTTGACGTTGTGTTCGGTGAGCGTGGTCTCCACATCGTCCTCGACGGTGGTTCCCGCACCGAAGACCTCGGCAGCCAGCTCGTCCCGACGGGGGTGGTCGGGCTTCAACTGGTCGGGAGTGACCGTGATCTCGACGTCCTGGTTGTTCGCCTCGTAGACCGCTTCGGCCAGGGCGATGTTCTTGCCGACGCGATCGAAGAGGTCCTCCTGGGTCTCGATCAGTTCGCCGTCGGCGTCCTTGCGCAGGTACCGAGCAGGAAGAATGTTCTCGTAGGCGTTGTCCGTCATGCGGTCTGCGAGGGTCTCCCCTTCGTTGCGCTTGACGGGCAGTGTGATCTCGTCCACTGCGCGGTCTGACTCGCTCACGCGCGCACACCTCGTTCGGGGCCTCGGGGGGCACTTTCGCAGCTATAGTTCTGTGGAAGTCGCATCATTTGGAACGACAGTCGATTACTGGTGAATCACTATTAAGCCTAATGGTGTTGCATTAGTGCAAGTCTAATTGTATAGATGTGACTACGAGTTCAATCGCGTTGACCCTGTTGCAGGCATTGAACGGAGACGCTCTTAATGGTACCCAAACCGGAGTGAAAGTGATCGAACGCTGGCACACGTCCCACTCGAGAACCCACCAGACAGGCGCCAGCAGCCACACTCACACGAGTATCGTCCAATTACCGAACACCACGACCGCTACAGCCCGAAGAACTCCTCGGCGTTCTCCCAGAGGAGTTTCCGCTGGATCTCCTCGGAGAGATCGAGCTCGGCGAACTGTGAGAGCCACGGCTCGGGTTCGATCATCGGGTAATCCGTGCCGAACATGACCTTGTCCGAGAGAAGGCTCTTCGCGTAGTGGACGACCTGCTCGTCGATGTAGCGGGGCATCCACCCCGAGAGATCCATGTAGACGTTGCCCTTCTGCTGGCAGATGGCGAGTTGTTCTTTCTCCCACGGGAACGCCGGGTGTGCGATGAGGATCTGCAGGTCAGGGTGTTCCGCGGCCACGTCGTCGATCAGCATCGGATTGCCGTACTTGATCTTGAGACCCCGACCACCGGCCGAACACGCGCCCAGTGTCGAGTTTCCACCGTGGAAGACGACAGGCACGCCGAGGTCCTCGATGGTGGCGAAGAGCTCGTCGTGTTCCGGGTCAGACGGATCGAATCCCTGCGCGATCTGCTGGAACTTGAACCCGGAGAGGTCCAGATCCTCGACGCAGCGAATCGCCTCCTCGACACAGTCGTCCTTCAGCGGATCGACGGAGCCGAAGCCGATGAAGAAGTCGTCGTGTTCGTCGCGCACTTCGGCGACGTAGTCGTTCGGAACCGGCGGATTTCCCGTGTTCGTCTCGGCGTCCCAGCCGAGCAGAACCGCGCGACCGACGCCCGCCTCGCGGTACTCGGCGATCATGTTCTCGTAGGTGTCCGTCTCCAGATCGGCGCCGAACCGATCGGCGGCGTCTTGCATCATCTGCCCGCCAGCGTCGTGGAGGAACTCGCTCGTCGGCTGGTGGGCGTGCGTGTCGATCGCCCGCGGTCCGTCCGCGTTCTCGAGTGCCGTCGGCAGGGTCATACCACCCGCTTCGGCGCGAACCACGTAAATCAATCCGGTTTCGACCGACGGCACACAGTCCAGTCTCGTTCGGAGACCATGCAGAGATCCCCAGTGCAGGTACTCACCGCGATCCCCCGATGAAATCGTCACGCAGACCGAAACGATTACGACGATATCGCTCAGTAGTAGGCTATGGTCGTCTCACCGATCGTCGAACCCGCCCAGACGCTCGCGACGGAGTCACCGGTGCTTTTCGGGGTCCTCGCGATCGTCGCCGTCGTCGCGACGATCTCCGTGGTCAGGTTCGCCGTCAGCCTCGCGATTCGGCTCGCGGTGATCGCCGCAATCCTCCTCGGCGCGTTCATGGCCGTCGGCTACCTGGGTTGAGTCGTCCAGCCCCCGGTGCAGCCATGGTGTACGCGGCCAGGGAGCCCGTGACGCGTCGCCCAGGCTATACGGAACGCACGAAGTTCTCGACGAGGGCGTGACCGACACCGGTGAGGACGCTTTCGGGGTGAAACTGAACGCATTCGAGTGGATACGATCGGTGGCGCACGCCCATCACGAGCGACTCGCCGTCGTGGTCGGTCGTCGCCGTCACCGCGAAACACGACGGCACCGTGGTCGCGACCAGCGAGTGATACCGTCCCGCCGGAAACGCCTGTTCGAGCCCGGCAAACACGCCCTCGCCGTCGTGGTGGACGGGCGAGGCCTTTCCGTGGACAGGTTCGGGCGCCCGACCGACCGACCCGCCGTACTCGTAGACGGCAGCCTCGAGCCCCAGACAGACGCCGAGGGTCGGGATCGACGGACTCAATTCGGTGAGGACGGCACGGCTGACGCCAACGTCCCGATCGTTCTCCGGGTGACCGGGCCCCGGACTGCAGACGATTCCGTCCGGGTCGGCGTCGCGGATCGTTTCGAGCGAGGCTGTGTTCGTAACGACCGTCACCTCGGCGTGCGCGCTCAGGTACTCGACGAGGTTGTACGTGAACGAATCGTAGTTGTCGACGACGAGGATGGACGGATCGTCGGTCGGTTCCGACGGATCCGTGGTCGATTCTGACGAGTCCCCTGCCGATTCCGACGACTCGGCCGCGCTCATCGATTCACCTCCAGCGAACGGCCCGGCGAGTCGGTGGCGGTCGACTCGTCGCTGGGCGGGTCGACCGTGATTCGTTCGATCGCCTCCAGCACGCCGCCCATCTTCTGTTCGGTCTCTTCGAACTCCAAGGCCGGGTCGCTGTCGGCGACGAGGCCGGCACCGGCCCGAACGGTGACTCGATCGCAGTCGCCGTCACCCGCGTGGCGACGCTCCGGGTCCGACTCGAGTGCGGAGAGGGGCGTCGCGTCGTGATCGATCGTCGCCGTCCGGATGGCGATCGCGAAATCGGCGTCGCCAGTCCACGAGTAGTAGCCGACGCCGCCGCCGTAGAGGCCGCGCGGACGCTCTTCGAAGTCGTCGATGAGTTCCATCGCGCGGATCTTGGGTGCCCCGGCGAGGGTTCCGGCGGGAAACGTCGCCCGCGTCGCGTCGAACGCGTCGGCATCGGGAGCGAGTTCGCCCGTCACGGTCGACTCGATGTGCTGGACGTGGCTGTACTTGCGAACGGTCATGAACTCCTCGACGCGGACCGACCCCGGCTCCGAGACCCGTCGCACGTCGTTGCGAGCCAGGTCGACCAGCATCGTGTGCTCGGCGCGCTCCTTGTCGTCGGCGAGTAGTTCCCCCGCGAGGCGGCGATCCTCGACCGGGGTCGCGCCACGGTCACAGGTCCCCGCGATCGGGTTCGCCTCGACTCGCTCGTCGTGGACCGACACCAGCGTCTCCGGGCTCGCGCCGACGACGGTGCGGTCGCCGTGGGCGAGCAGGTACATGTACGGGGATGGGTTGCACTCGCGCAGCGACTCGTACAGCGCGAGTGGGTCGATCTCGCCGGCGAGCTCGCGAGCACGCGAGACGACGCCCTGGTAGATGTCGCCGTCGAGGACGTGTGCTTTCGCCCGCTGGACGACCGCTTCGTAGTCTGCTCGATCGCCCGCGCGCTCGCCCGTGCAGACGAATCCACCCGTCTTCGGCTCCTCGGCGTCGGTAAGCGTGTCCGCGACGCGCGTCGCCTCACGCCGAAGATCGTCGTAGACCGCGCCCGGATCGTCGTCGGCCTCGACGATCGGCGTGAAGACGAGCGAGAGCGTGTCGTCGTGCTCGTCGAAGGCGAGCGTCTTCGTCGTCAACAGAAACTGGGCGTCAGGCACCGGTGACTCCGGTCGGTCGACGCCCACGTCGTCCAGCCAGAGGTCGTAGACCGCGTCGTAGGCGAGGAAGCCGACGAGGCCGCCGTCCAGGTGCTGGCGGTCGCGAGCGGGCGGGTTGGCGAGGGTGACGTCCGGTAAGGCAGCTCTGAGCGCGTCGACGACGTCACCCGAGGCGTCGGTTTCGATCAGTTCGACCGGTGCGTCCGGCGAGAGCGCCTCGACCGACGTACCGTCGGGCGTGACGGTGACGACGGCGTCGGGATCGTAGCCGACGTAGGAGAACCGGGCGTGGCGCGCCCCGCTCGCATCGGTCGGCCGAAACGCCCCGTCCGGGTCGCTCGACGCCGTCTTCTCCGCGCTCTCGAGCAGGAAGGCGTAGCGATCGTCGCGCTCGCTGATCGACGCGTTCGCCGCCGTCGGAGTCGCGTTCCGTCCCGAGAGCGCCGCGTAGGCCGCCATCGGCGTCGTCTCCACGTCGAGTTCGGCCTCTGCCCGAACGATCACCGGGCGTTCCCCAGCGGTTTCGGCGAGGTCGACGAACGTCGCCCGATCGAGTGAGAGGGTCGGCTCCGTCATGGGCACCCCGGCCGGCGGGCGGCCGTCCTGGCCCGCTCGACGAAGTCGTCGATCGCGTCGTGGTCCTTGACGCCGCCGGTCGCCTCGACTCCCGTCGAAACGTCGACAGCGAACGGGTTCGCAACCCGAACCGCGTCGGCGACGTTTTCGGGTGTCAGCCCGCCGGCGAGGACGACCGGCGAGGAGAGCGTCGCCGCTCGCTCGGCGGTCACGTGCCAGTCGTGCGTCTCGCCGGTGCCACCCGCCCCGGAGTCGGTGACCGAGTCGACCACGAGGGCGTCGGCCCGATCGTCGTAGTGGGCGGGAACGTCGCCAGCCGCCGCGTCGACGGCAAGGAGGAGGTCGGCAGAGACGGACGACGCCAGCGAGGCGAGCTCTTCGTCAGTCCGCTCGCCGTGGAGCTGCATCGCGTCCGGGTCGACGTGGGCGGCGAGCTGTTCGAGCCGATCGGGATCGGTCGCCATCGTGACGAGGACGGTCGTGACGAACGGCGGCGTCCGGTCGACCAGCGCTGCTGCACGCTCTCCGTCGACCGCACGCGGCGTCTCGATCGGGACGTCAGAGACGAAGCCGACCGCATCGGCGCCCGCCGCGACCGCCGCGTCGACGTCCGCCGGCCGAGTCAGGCCGCAGATTTTGACGCGCGGTCGCCGAGCGACGTCGGTGGATTTCGCGGGGCCGTCGCCTTCGTGGGCGGGCGTCATCGTGCGGGCACGCCGCGGAGTCGATCGAGCGTTGCGGCGGCCCCACCGGTTTCGATCGCCTCGCGAGCCAAGTCGACGCCCTCCCCGAGTGACGACGCCTCGTCGGCGACGTAGATCGCCCCGCCGGCGTTCGCGAGGACGACGTCACGCCGCGCGTCGGTGACCGCACCGGAGACGATCCCCTCGAGGGCGGCGGCGTTTTCCGTCGGCGAACCGCCTTCGATGTCCGTGATTTCGTGGCGGTCGAGACCCAGGTCGGCCGGCGTAAGCGAGTACTCCGAGACGGTCCCGCCGGTCACCTCCGCGACCTGCGTCGGGCCGTGGATGGCGATCTCGTCGGTCCCCGCACCGTGGACGACGAGGGCACGCTCGACGGACATTCTCGCGAGCGCGTTCGCGAGTACTGGAACGAGGTCCGGGTCGTAGACGCCGATCACCTGAGCGGTGGCCCCCGCAGGGTTGGTCAGCGGGCCGAGGACGTTGAAGATCGTTCGCATGGACAGTTCCGTCCGCGGGCCAGCCACAGCCTTCATCGCCGGGTGAAACGCCGGTGCGTGGAGGTAGCCGATCCCGTCGCGTTCGATCGCCACCTCCACGGCAGTCGGCTCGGACAGGAGCTCGACGCCGAGTTCCTGAAGGACATCGGAGCTCCCGGAGGACGACGAGACTGCGGCGTTACCGTGTTTGGCGACCGGAACCCCGGCGCCAGCGGCCACGATCGCACTCGTCGTGGAGACGTTGATCGTGTCGTAGTCGTCGCCACCGGTCCCGCAGGTGTCGACGAGGGTTTCACAATCAGGGTCGACCGTGCGCGCGGCCTCACGCATGCCCTCCGCGAAGCCAGCGATCTCCGCCTCGGTTTCGCCCTTCGCGCGCAATCCGGCCAGCAGTGCGCCGATCTGGGCGTCGGTTGCTTCGTCGAAGAGCGACGTCGCAGCCGCTCTCGCCTGTCGTTGATCGAGATCGATGCCGTCCGTGACGCGTTCGACGTGGGCCTGCATAGGGAATCACTGGTGAACGTCTTTGTCTTACAATGTACAAAAGAGTACACCAACTTAAGCGTACCGGAGCGTGGACTCGATCGAGACACTGAAGCGGCAGTGGTGGGGATCAGCCTCCCCGTGCGAACGACCCCCGCCCGTCGATCGATTCGAAACCTTCAATTACGGGGGCGGGCTACGACCGAGTGCAGGGAAACGCAGGCCAGACGGGTTGGTAGTCTAGTCTGGTTATGACACCTCCTTGACATGGAGGAGATCGGCAGTTCAACTCTGCCCCAACCCACTTTTCCGACGCTGGTGCCCTGACCAGCCGACGCAGCTACCTTCCTTATACGCGAATCGTTCGCTGTCAGGCTCACTTCACGTGGACCGCCGTCGTTCATGTGGAAGCGGTGGCCGTCTCGTGGTTCAGCAGTAAGGAGATGTATCACTGCAATAATGATTCACCTGCATACTCTTGATCGACCGTCAGCGGCCCTACGAGACCACCACTTCGCTGTCCGGAACACGTAACTCGAACTCAGGGGGGTACCGTTCGCAACGGTATGCTTGACGCCGACCACGCCCAGAGGTCCTCAATTACCTCGACACGTACGAGTACGGCAAGCTCGCCCACGTCGCGCTGCTGTTTCTCTGGCGATCCAGGTTCCGTATCGGCGCTCTTCACGCGCTCAATGTGGACGACGATCCTGACGAGCGGGCGCTGGCTGTCGGGAATCGCCATGAGACGGGGACATCGTTGAAGAACAAGACAGACGGTCAGCGGTACGTCGCACTCGCCGAGGAGACGTGCGCCATGCTCGACGACTGCTGGAGACCATCGCACCGTGGTGGCGGACGAGCACGGCCGAAAGCCTCTGTGTGCACCGACTCACGGATGTTCCCATAAAACCACCTTCGAAAACTGGTCTATCAGTGGACGCGACCCTGCGCGGTCACCGGGGACTGTCCGCACGGACGAGCACCCGACTTGTTTCCTTCCAGATGACGTGTTGAACAGGCATGTTATCTTATATGTTGTCGCTTATATGGGGTGCTATGATCCAATCAGACTACCGCACGGTGCTGAAGCACGCCGTCGCGTACCTGATCCTGTATCCTCTCTCGGTAATTGCTGGACTCGTGGGACGCGTTGGAAAACTGCTTCCGATCCACAGACTCAGCTGGTGGGTGTTCGACCGGCTCATCGGGGTAGAGGAAGCGAAAGCGTGGAGAGACGATCACGTGCAGCTCGTCGCCGATACCGTTGCAGAGGAACAGGCGGAAATCGAGGAAAGCCGTAACGAACTCGTCTCACAGATCAAGGAACGACGACGCGAAACGGAAGCCCGGTTTTCCGACGGGGAAACCGCCCTCTCACTCGCGATCGCCATTGCGTCGGTCACCGCCTCGCAATGGGTGACGCTTGTTCTCGCAGTACTGCTCATCATCTCTGTCACTGTTCGGTTCACGGCGATCCGGGCAGTGGCCTACAATGATCCTGACCCTAAGTCAGACAAGGAATGGCTCTGGGCGCAATCAACGTGGAACTGGCGGATCCTCGCTGGGAAGAACCTCACGGGGACGCTGATCTCGTTACGCGTGATACAGGCCATTGGAGACGGTATTTATGAGCGCTGGTTACACGAGGTATTTGCGCCTGCGGTCGTGAATCCCGACTCGGGAAAAGCAATGAAACGAATGTTCTCGATCTCCATGGAGGAGCTGAGAAAGCAAGCAACCCCCGACGAAGGAGAGATACTGGAGTACAGCGATGAGGACGCCGGGAACGGGGACGTGGAGGAGCAAGAGGAGATCAAAGTAGAGGGGTGAGGACGAACGCAAACTGCCTGTTCCACCTGTACGTTCACCTATCATCGTGAGGTAAATCATACGGACGTGTCGTGGTCAGGTCATACCCATAGCCCCCTGTGGACGCGTCGTCGATCGGGAGAGAATATCTACGCCGTATCCCGTCACGGGCCAAATCTTTCCATTTCCGTAGCAGGTCCTGTTGGGGTTTATTGTTTTCTTGCTGGTAGTACCTGTGCGTCTCGCCGCCTTGACTCACAGTTGCCGGTGGGAACGAACTTCGAACCGGTGCTCTGACCCATTTGACTGGTCGAGTGGGCCTCGGTGGTAGAATGAGGCGCACAGGGAGGATCGCTATGGCAGAAATTGATCGCATCCCATTCATGAAGTCAGGGAGTACCGTCCGCAACGTGGTAGTTGGTTTCATCTACGTATTCGTGATTCTTTCAGTCTTTGGTGCTACTGTCGAAGACCCGGATGGTGAGGGCCCAAACATCAATAACGAAGCCGTTGCCGATGCTGAAACCGAAGCTGAGGAGACGGCTGGCGATAAAGCGAGTGAATCGACAGGAGAGGAAACGACGGAATCGAACACCAACGAACCGACTGATGAGGAAACGGGGGAATCGGACTCCAGTGAACCGACCGATGAGGCGACGACGGAACCGGACTCCAGTGAAGCAACCGACGATACGGGCCTGTCGACGGACGATGTCGAGTCGCTGTTCACTGAGGTCGTAACGTCGGAAGGAGTAACAGTCACCGAGGTGAGCCATCAGAATGGAGAGTTACACGTCGAGTACATCCCTGCTGAATCGTCTGAAGTCACTCTCTCTGCCGAGATGGGGACACTGGCCGGCGCGTACGCTGGGCTCGTAATCAACGGGGAGGGTGGGGACCGAATGTCCGTCACACTCGTTGGGCCGCAGGGCGACTGGATCGGTGAGTATTACGTTGACGCAGAGTGGGCCGATGCGTGGTATAACGGTGAGATCACCGATGCCGAGATGATTAATCGGATCGCCAGCACGATCGTGACGGAGTAGTGACGTGCACAGACAGCTCCTGGTCGGCTCACGATGGTGACGAGGGAATTGGCCCTCTACCACCATCTGAAAGAACCGTACTGGTCAAATAATTTCTCAGTCGCGATTGTGAATGCGCGAGTCAATCGGCCCTGAAAAAGATCCGGACCCGGTCACCGACGGTGTAGGGTCAGGCATCCGCATGCCGCGATAGAACCGTGCGAGATCGTCCCCCACGTCGTCGAGTGTGAGGATCGCATCCGTGCCGAGATGGTCAGCGTCGTCGACGTACGCCGCGGCACGCTCGCGGGTGGCGAACGGAACCGGGCTGCCCGACATCGGTTCGTCCTGGGTTTCGACGGCCGTCTCCCCGACGAGGTAGCCGTCGGCGGCGTCGAACAACTCGTTCGTTCCGTAGTCTGTGAACCAGACCCGCTCGATGGGTGCGTCCGTCGGGTGCGAGTGGCCGACCGCCCGGTAGGCGAGCAGGCATCCCGGCGTCTCGAAGAAGAGACCCGTCCCGTCGGCGTGGGCCAGTTGCGACGCCCAGGTCCGGTAGTCGACCGGCCGCATATTGCAGACGGGACAGCGGTGTGAGTCAGAGAAGGAAACGGGCTCGGTCACCGGGTGATCGACGATCGAGACGTTCACGGCGTTGTAGAACTGGTCATCGGTCGGCTCCGAGTCGCGGTCCGCACCGCCGAGACAGCCGGGAGCGAGTGCGAGTCCGCATATTCCCGTGGCCGCGAGATAGGCGCGCCGGTCCATATCCGAAGGAACGCGGCCAGGATACTAATTCTCCCAGCGGTCGTTCACTCGTTCGTGTACGTCGGTTTTAGCATTCGCCTCAGTATCTACCCAAGCAGCGTAGATTCCGAAGGCGAGACGGTTTCACGTCTCTCCGTTTTCACGATCACCGGGAGGCGGCGGTTACTCCTCAGCGCCGGTGGCTGCTGCGTAGTAAGTACCCTGATTTACTGGAAGAGAGATCCACGGATCCGTCCTCTCCCCTCGAAATAGCTCCGATCGGTAGATTGTGTCCCGATCTATTTTTATACTCGACATGAATGCCATGCTCACCGTTGGGGTTGGGTAATTGCCACGCAAATGGACCGTACCGTGGGTCACCTGGGACAAATCCGCAGTCCCCACCTCCCAGCGGAGTGGAACGGTATACGCTTCATCCTCGTCTGGCTTCGAAAAGTCGAGAACGGCCACGAGTTGATCCGCAGCGACTTGATAGGCCCGTCCCGACTGGAGACTCGGTCGTGGCTCTTCGTCGTCTTCATCACGGAACTGACACCCTGCTAATCCGGTTACGAGCCCCGTTCCACCGGTAACCAGGACGGCCCGACGAGAAACACCTCTTGTTGACTTTGTCATGGGTTATCCTATCTGCAGACGTTCTAGTTGGAGCACATAAGTTTGAATACTGCTCTCTACTATAATTGTTTCCGCTACAAGTCTAGGTGAGTGATAGTGGCGGGAATGGAATCAATCGTTGGATCTCCCATCCAACCTCACGCCGACCGCTGTCCACCCCCTCCTGTCACCTGTCCCATATCGAACTCTAACATCCCCAGCGCAGCGAGACAATCCACGCACAGCCGTTTCTCCGAATTTCGATACCGGTCAGATAACCGTCCGTCGTGAACCGCCCGAAGGCGCGCCCAGTAGGTTCGTTCCAGATCTACCCCACAGCGCGGGCACGGGTCGTCCGGCCGCGGCTCGTCGAAGTCGTAGCGACCCATCTCAGTTCACCTTCAAATTCCCGAGTCGCAGGACGAGATCCTCGATCAGTTTCGAATCCCAGACGAATTCGGGGTAGTGCTTCGGCTGACTGTACCACTGATGGACGAGAGCTTTTTGTCTCGGTGGTGGATTTCGTAGCATGGTGGACGAATACCCTGTTAGGGGATTCGGAAGCCACGTCTCGGGTGCCTTGAACACCCGGGACACTTTCTGCGCGTGTCCCCGCGACGAATTGGAGAGCGTGGCTTCCGTTCAACACGTCAATTAGAATCGCCATATAATTATCGACTATTAGTTGGAAACTATCCTAGTTGTGCTGTAATTGGCCGGAGATGGAGAGTACGACTGCGACGACTCCGAGCACGGCTACAAAAGCCCTTTCATTCCCCCGGGTTTCTCGTGCCGGCTCCCTCCACCGAGCGCTGGCGAGACGGTGAGAAGAGTTAGATCATCGGCTCGTCCCGGATATCCGGGTGTTCGCGTACGAAGGTGACGAGTCGATCCGCGTAGGATTCGAACGGCGGGACCGAAATGTCGCTGTCCGCGAGCGCCCGCGTGGTGTTCGGGCAGGCGTAGCGCGTCGGGTGATCGAGGTAGTCGAGGGTGTACGGGTCTGTGTCGATCCCGAGGCGGCCGACGGCCTCCATCGCGCCCACCGCGACCGATTTCGGCGTCGGAAGGCGGACCGTCCGGTGACCCGTCGCCGCCGCCAGGGTGTCGACGAATCGCGGGACGGACAGGGGTGCGGGATCACAAAGCTGGTAGACCTCGCCGACGGCGTCCTCGCGGGCGCTGAGATGGGCGATGGCGTCGACGACGAAGTCGCGCGGGACGACGTTCAGTTCGGCGTCGCTGGAGTTCGGCAGGGAGAAGGTCGCCGAGAACCAGCGCGGCTGGGCGAGGAGCAGCCGAACGAGGTTGTAGGGGCCGTCGAATTTCTCCGTCTCGCCTGTACGACTGTCCCCGACGACGATAGCGGGGCGGTAGATCGTCGCCGGGAAGCCCTCGGCCATGCGCTCCTGGACGGCGACCTCGGCGCGATACTTCGTCTCCTCGTAGTGGTTGTTGAACGACTGGCCCTCCTGGAGGTGGTCCGGGGTGAACACGCCGTCGTACCGGCCGCTGACGTAACAGGTGCTGACGTAGTGAAAGCGCTCGACGTCGAGCGACTCGGCGAACGAGAGGACGTGCTCGGTCCCACGGACGTTCACGGCCTCCGCCAGAGCAGCCTCGACGCCGAGATCGTAGACCGCCGCCAGGTGGTAGACCTCGGAGACACTGGCGAGGTCGTCGACGGCGTCGCCGAGTCCGAGATCCGGGTCGGTGATGTCACCCTCGTAGAGACGGATCGCGTCGGCGTCCCCACCGTCATCTCCAGCGGTGTCCTCGTTGTTGCCCACACCGTCGATTTCGGCCACGATCTCGTCTGCCCGATCACGAGCGGCCTCGGCGTGGTGGGGCTGGACCAGACAGGCGATCGGGCCGTCGCCGCGGGCGAGCAGGCGTTCGACCAGCGCCGACCCAAGAAAGCCCGGGAAGCCGGTGACGAAGACGGCCGGATCGCTCACGACAACCACCGCGTGAGGCGGCGCTGGACGGCGGAGAGGCCGGTGAACGCGCGGGCGAACAGCCAGGTCGGGACGCCCGGCGGGGCGTCGAGCGGCCCGACACGCGAGGTGGCGATCGTGCGCGCCTCCGTAAAGCGGGTGATGCCCTCGGGACCGTGTCGTCGGCCGAGTCCGGAGTCGCCGAAGCCGCCCATCGGCGCGTCGACGGAACCCCACCCGATCGTGTAGGGGTCGTTCACGCAGACGGTGCCGCAGTCGATCTCTCGGGCGACATCCTTCCCACGAGTGCGGTCGCCCGTCCACACGCTCGCGTTCAACCCGTACTCCGTGTCGTTGGCCAGTTCGATCGCCTCGTCGACACCGGCGACGGGCGTGACAGAGACGACCGGCCCGAAAGTCTCCTCGCACGCGACGCGGTCGTCGGGGTCGACGTCCGTGAGGATCGTCGGTTCGTAGCAGAACGGACCGACGTCCGGCCGTGCCCGCCCGCCCGAGACGACGGACGCCCCGTCCTCGACCGCGTCCTCGACGTGGCCCCTGACGGATTCGAGGTGAGTCTCGTCGATGAGCGAGCCGACGTCCGGCCCGTAGTCGAACGCGAGCCCCATCGAGAGACGACGAGTCGCCCCGACGAACGCGTCGAGGAAGGCCTCGTATCGGCGCTCGTCGACGTAGATCCGCTCGGGTGCCAGACAGAGCTGCCCCGCGTTCGTGAACGCACCCTTCACGGCGCCCCGGGCCGCCATCCCGACGTCCGCGTCGTCCAGCACGATCATCGGGTTCTTCCCGCCGAGTTCGAGCGAGCAATCGATCAGGTTGCGACCCGCCTGCTCCGCGACGATGCGGCCAGTCTCCGTGCTGCCGGTGAACGCCACGTAGTCGACCGCGTCGATCAGCGCCGGCCCTACGGTGGCCCCCTCGCCGGTGACGATCTGGAAGACGTCGGCCGGCAGGCCGGCCTCCTCGAGGAGTTCCGAGAGGGCGAGGGCGATGTAGGGAGTCTTCGCGTCGGGCTTGCAAACGACGACGTTGCCCGCGAGCAACGCCGGAATCGCGTCGGTCATCGAGAGCGTCAGCGGGTAGTTCCACGGGGAGATGACGCCGACGACGCCGACGGGGTCACGAGTGACGGTCGCCGAGGATGCGATCGGGATCGGCGCCGATCGCCGGTCGTCGGCGATGGCGCCCGGACCCGCCGAGGCGTAGTACGAGCACGTCAGCGGGACGTCGACGACCTCCTCTAACGCGTGGTGGCGCGCCTTGCCCGTCTCGAGCTGGACGATGTCGAGCAACTCGTCGCGGTTGGCGGCGACGAGGTCCCCGAAGCGTTCGATCACGGCCGCCCGGTCCTCGACCGGCATCGCCGCCCACGACGACTGGGCACGGCGAGCGCGCTCGACCGCCGCCGCAACGTCGGCCGACTCGTACGCCGGAATCGTCCCGATCGCCTCGTCCGAGATCGGCGTCCGGACGGCGATCGACTGGTGCTCCGTCGACCCGTCTGCGCGTCCCGTCGACCCCCCGACGCGATCGGCGAGTCGCTCGAGACGCGCCGACGACAGTCCAGTGTCGGATACCGGCGTCGAACCCATCGAACTGGTCATACGTGGCCTATCACTGAGGAAACCTAATAAGTTGATGCGCGTGGTGACGACGCTCGGCGAAGCCACCGAAGTCGGCCATACGGTACATTCATTGACCGATCGTCGTCAGTTGGAGACATGCTGGCACTCGTGTTCGATCTGGATGGGACGCTCGTTCAGTTCGACAGACCATACGACGACCTGCTGCACGCTGCGTTCGAATCCGTTACCGAGGACGTCCCCGAGGCGTGGATGGAGACGTACAACGAGACGTTCTTCGATCACTTTCGGGCGTGTACGCCAGCGCCCGTCGCGCGCACGGCGGCCGAACTCGAGGGCTGTCCCGACCCGACGGCCGTCGCCGACGCCCTGTTGGCCCAGGAGGTCGACGCCACGCAGGCAATCGACGCCCATCGGGCCGAATTGGAACGACTGGCCGACACCCATCAGATCGGCGTGCTCACGAACGGGCTGCCCGCGTGGCAGCGACAGAAACTGGAAGCCACCGGGCTGGAGCCGTCCGTCGACGCGTTCGTCGCCTCCTACGAAGCCGGGGCACACAAACCGGACGTTGCACCGTACCGACTCCTAGAGGAGCGTCTCGACGCCTCGCGGTACGCGATGATCGGCGACGCCGCGACCGATATCGAGGGAGCGAAGACGGCCGGCTGGGGGACGTATCGCTACGACGGCGGCGACTTCGCCGAGCTTCCTGACGCGATCGAGTGGGACAGGTGAGGTATCCAGGGGTCCACGAAACGGCAACAGCGTTTATCATCCAGTAGGAGCATCACTCTGTCGTGAATCTTCAACGGATAGTTCTGCTCGGCGTCCTGGGGATGGTCTTCTCCAGTGCGCTGCTGTCGGCCAACGTCCTCATCGCCGCCGACCAGACGGTGATGGACGCAGACTACGCGGCCGACACCGCCGACGAGGCGAAGCTCCACGAGTCGCTCGAAGGCGAGATCGAGAGCCAGATACAGGCGAACGACTCGGTCGACACGACGGCACTTCCCATCGACCGGTCCGTCGACGACATCCTCGCCGACTCGATCACCAGCGATTACATCCGCGCGCAGGTCGAGGCGAACATGGATCGGTTCTACGCCTATCTCGACGGCGACCGAGAGACGCTCACGCTCGAGATCGAGACCGAGCCCGTCGTCCAGAACGTACTGGACGAACTCGAACCCGAACTCGAGACGCTGCGCCCCAGTGACTTCGACGAGACGCTCGCGAACGTCGGCTCCGACGAGATGGCGGCCGACCACGGGACCGCGATCGAGGAGATGACCGAGAGCGAGTCCCAGTTCCTGGCGCACAGACAGGCGTTCGAAGAGCGGGTCAAAGAGCGCATCCAGGAGGAGACGCCGTACCCGATGACCGACGAACAGTTAGACCGCGAGTACGAGAATCGCCGCGAGGATATCAGGACGGACCTGATCGCCACGCAGGACGAGCAGCTCGCGGCCGCCGTCGAAGACGGCACGCTTCCGGCGTCCTTCGAGGCACCCGTCCGGACGATCATGACCGCACGGATCGACGCGTTGACCGGCGAGATCGGCTACGATTCGTACGTCACCGCCGTCGAGACGGGAATGGACGACCTGCGTGCGGCCGCCCTCGACGAGGCCGAGACGCGACTCCGCGAGGAGGTCCCCTCGACGATCGATCTCACGGAGGACTTTGGCTCCCAGGAACGAAGTTCCATGGAGACGGCCCAGCGGGCGACGGGACTGGCCGGAACGCTCACGATGGTCCTCCCGCTCGTCGCGCTCGGCGCAGCGGCGATCGTCGCCTGGCGCTTCCCACCCGCGGTCGCAGCGCGCTCGATCGGTCTCGGGGCTGCTGTCGTCGGCCTCGTCAGCCTCGTCGGCGCCCGGGTGGCCGAGGGTGCGGTCGGCTCGGCCATCGACGACGCCGACGGGCCGGAGGCGGCGCTCCGATTCGTCAGATTGCTCTTCGAGGGATTGTTCGGCATGCTCACCTGGCAATCGGGCGGGTTACTCGTGGTCGGGCTCGGACTCGTCGGCGTGAGCGTCGCGATCCAGCGCGGACTCGTCCTCGCAGACGACTAGCCGAAACAGACAACCGAGCAGAAGAACGAACAGACGGGCTAACAGTCACCTTCTGGCGTGTTGGCGTTGCAATCTGGCGTGACCTTTCTTGAGCCGTAGTGCGTTACCGTTCCAGATATGCGATGCCGTCCGGGTGGATCCCTGCATCGTATCGCTCGACTTCCGCGAAGGTGTCGATGTCGACCACGGAGACGTCGTTCGTCTTGTTGTTCGCAACGAAGGCACGTTCGCCGTCGGGGGCGAAGACGGTGCCACCGGGCCAGATGCCGACCGGGAGCCGGGCGATCTCCCAGGGGCGCCGGTCACCATCGCGAACGTGGTCGGTATCGACGACGGAGACGCTATCCGACTCCCGGTTCGGCACGAGCGCGTACCGGCCGTCCGGCGAGAGCATCACCCGGATCGGCGTCTCGCCGAGGAGCGCCCGACTCGTCTCTTCGAAGGTCTCGGGGTCCAGGACCGAGAGCATGCCGTCGTCCTGGTTGGCAACGAGGAGTTCGCCCGTGTCCGGGTCGACGCCGATCCCTTCCGGGCTCTCGCCGACCGGCGGATCCGCGACGACCCGACGGTCGTCGCAATCGACGACAGTCACGTTGTCGCTCCCGATATTGGCCACGTACGCTGTCGTTTCGTCGGGTGACAGTGTGACCATGTGGGACTTGTCCTGATAGGTCGGAAACGTCTCCAGAAGCGCCATCGTCTCGACGTCGAAGACGAACAGCTGGCTGCTGTACGTCGACACTAACCAGAGTTCGCCGGCCGACTCCCGCACGGCCAGGCCGTGCGGAAAGTCGAACAGGTCGTGTTCGAACCGATCGACGACGGCCCGTTCGTCGGTGTCGATGGCGAGAAGGGAGTCGCCGAGCGAACACGTCACGTACGCGCGAGACCCGTCGGGCGAAATGGCGACCTCGTGTGGGTTGAAGTCCGTCTCGACGACGGCCGTCGTCGCGCCGGTCTCGACGTCGAGGAACGATACCGTATCGTCGTCCTTGTTGAGGACGAGCAACTGGTCGGTCGTCGCAGACGCATCGGCCATGGCCGAACGCTCGGCAGCCACCGATTTACCGGTTTGTGTAGCGGCACGTGAGCGGAGAGTTCAGGCCACCCGTTCGGCGGCCCCCTCCTCGGTCACGGCGACGGACTCGGCCCAGACGACGTTGACGACGGCACCGAACAGGATGACGATGCCCGCCAGATAGAGCCACGTGAGAAGCAGGAGGATCCCGCCGACGGCCCCGTACGCCTCGTACTGGCCGGCTCTCGACGCGTAGAACTGGAAGCCGATCTGGAGGGCGGTCCACCCGACGGCGGCGAAGAGGACGCCCGGGAGCACCTCCCTGATCGAGACGTCGACCGGCGGCATGACGTAGTAGATCGGCAGGAAGACCAGCGTCAGGCTGGCGAGCAGGCCGACCAGACCGAGGAGATTCCCGAAGGGGACGTACGCCGCAGCGAAGCCGAGGAAGAGGCCGACACCGATCATCGCCGCGAGCCCGCCGGCCACGGCGACCAGCGCGACGAGCCCGTCCACGAGGTGGCCGGTGAAGGACTTCTCGGCGTCGGTTCCGTAGATTCGGTCGAACGACATCGAGAGTCCCCGGAAGACCTTGAGTGCTCCCCAGACGGCCACGACGAGCGCGATGATCGTGGCCTGTGCCCGCCCCGACTCCGCGGTCAGTGCCTCCTCGATGAGTGCCACACCGACGGCCGGCATCGCGTCGCCAGCCCCTTCGACGAGTACGGCGGCGATGGCTTCGCCCCCGACGATCGAACTCACGACGAGTGCCAGGACGACCGTCGGCACGATCGAGACGAACGCGTAGTAGGCGAACGCCGCCGCGAGCACCGTGACCTCGCGGTCGGTCGCGATGCGATAGACGTCGAGTGCCGTCCGAGAGAGCGCGGCCGCATTCACGGCTGGTCCCTCGGAGCGGTGTCGTCCCGAGAGTGCCGGTTCGCGGCTCCGCCACCGCCCCTCATCGACGGCGACCTGACACAGTCACCACTCGGTGCAGAAGTTGTGCGTGGCAAAGACTTTCCCTCCCTCCGTGATGTAGACGCCGACCCCGCCGCGATCCCAGCCCTCGGTGAGGATCGCCTTCCGATGAGGCGGTGAGTTCATCCACTGTTCTGCGAGGCCGTCGGCCAGTTCCTCGGCTGTCCGGTACTGGGCGGTACCACCGTCGTGGGTTTCGACCCGTCTATCGGCCCAGTTCTGGGCGATGTTTTCGCCGTACCCGTAACAGTAGTCCGCGGTCGTCTCGAATCGGTCCTTCGGACTCTGCCCGTCCGGGTTGTCGTGAGCGAAGTACTCCCGATCGGCCATGTCTTCGCTGTGTGCCCGCGCGACCGACGCGATCGTCCCGTCCCAGATGAGCGGATCGAGGCCGTGTTCGGCCCGAATGTCGTTGATCCGATAGTGGACGTAGTCCTCGACGTGCTCGCTCCTGACCGTCGCCACCCCCTCGTAGGTCGAGTTCCCCGGGTTGTCGGCGTGCTGGAGCGACGGATTGTGGTCACCCGCCGCGGGCGGCGCGTCGGTTTCGATCGCGCTCTGTTGGTAGACGACCTCGTCGACGAACTGCGGCGCGACGGTGACGGTCGCGAAGACCAGCCCGGCGAGCACGAGCACCGTCAGCACGAACCGGACCAACCCAAGCAGTGCCCGGTCCGCTGGCGGCCCTGTCGCGGAATTTCGGTCGGAGTCAGACCGCGTGTCCATCGCCTCGACCGTTGGATCGGCGGCCATATTGACCTGTGGGTTTTCGTCCGACCCTACAGCGCGTACGTGAGCCTTACGAGAACAGCCGAGAACCCACGTTCACCAGTATGTGGGTGTATCCGGTTCACCACTCCCGGTGCCGCAAAGTGCCACCCGACGAAACCGGAACTCATCGACTCCCCTGCACCCGGTCAGCCCCCGATCACGTCCGCCGTTTTGAACCCACTCACTCGGCACCTGACTGACGTTCGTGAACGAGCCCGTCGATGGCCAGTACGAGTCCGGGGACGACGACCATGAACAGGTGTTCTTCGACGGGAATGCCGGCGACGTCCACGCCCGTTCGTAGCTCGATGCTGAAGACGCCGACGGAGAGGGTGTATCGATCCCAGACGTACGCGATCGGATAGAGCGCGACGATGGTCCGTGCCGCTCGTCTCAGGGAGCCGGTCCGCCGAAGTGCGACGAACGCGATCGTCCCCCAGAACAGTTCGGTGACGAGGTACGTGAAGCGACCGAAAACACCGATATCCGGACGGACACGCTCGCTCTCGTCGCCGACGGCCGCCCTGACGAACCGAGTGACGCCGGTAACGGGTGACACCATACAGTGTACCCGACGAGGCCGGCGAAAAAGCCCGGGCCTCCGAGAGTGGGGTGTTACCCCCTCGCAGGTAGCACCCCGCTCCTGCGAGGGACGCCAGTTCCAGGCGGCCCCAGGACGGACCAGGCAACCGATGTGGCAGGCGGGCCGGTTCTCGGCCCACGATAGCGGACGTGTCTGCAAGCCGGGTGCTATCGACCCACACAGTCAATATGTTGATTACCGTCGGGCCGAAAGGACAGAACGGACCGATGAATATTGCAGATATTGCGACCCGTGACCACCTCGAGATCGACGTCGGGACGCGCATGGGGAAAGTCAGAGCGGAGTTCGAGAACGGCAACCCCAAAGGGATCATCGTCACCGACGACGGGGAGTACGAGGGCGTCATCAGTGAACGCCAGGTGCTCCAGAGCCACGTCGAGGACGACGCGAAGGTCGCTGCGTTGCTCAAGCCGAGTCGATCGGCGCCGGCCCCGACGGTCGATCGCGACGAAGACGTGCGTGAGACCGCCCGGATCCTCATCGAGGGCAACGCGAAGATCGCCCCCGTGTTCGAAAACGGCGATCTCTGGGGCGTCATCACCGACGACGCCGTCCTCGAGGCTGTCCTCGAGAACCTGTCGGCGATCACCGTCGCGGACGTCTACACCGCCGAGCCGATCACGGTGACCGAGGACGACGGCGTCGGGAAGGTAATCAACCAGCTTCGCGAGAACGGCATCTCCAGACTTCCCGTTCGGAACGAGAACGGCTACCTGACGGGAATGGTCACGACCCACGACATCGCCGACTTCGTCATCCGGGAGAACGAACGGATGACCCAGGGCGACCGAGTCGGCGACAACGAGCGCATGCTCGACGTCCCGGTCTACGACATCATGAACAGCCCCGTCGAGACGATCGAGTCCGCCGCGACCGTCCAGACGGCCGTCGAGACCATGCTCGAGTTCGACTACGCGGGGCTCGTGGTGACGCCGGCGGACGACGAGCGACAGATCGACGGCGTGATCACCAAGACGGACGTCCTCCGCGCGCTCACCTACACCGAAGAAGAACAGATGGACGTCCAGATCACGAACATCTCCCAGCTGGGCTCGATGAGTCGGGCCGACGTCGTCGAAAGCATCGAGTCGGTCGTCGACAAGTACGCCAAGATGCAGGTCCAGCACGCCCACGTCCGCTTCCACGAGCACAAGGAGAAACTCCGCGGCCAGCCCCTGATTCGCTGTCAGATCCGACTCCGGACGAACAAGGGCCAGCTCGCGGGCTCCGGCGAGGGCTACGGCGCCGACAGCGCCTTCCGCGTCGCACTGGACAAGCTCGAACGGAACGTCCTCGAGCTGAAAGGAATCACGAGCGACGAGGAGTACCGCGGCCAGCTTCTCCGGAAGTTGAACGAAATCTGAGTCGACGAAGTAACCGATAGCGGGCAGACGCCTGCGATTTCAGAACTGGAAGTCTGACAGCACGGCCTCGATCACGACGACGTTTCCGTCCACGCGAATCGACTGTATCTCCCCGTTCTCGACGAACTCCGCTTTCGCCTCCGCTTCTGCGTCTGCCTTTTCGGCCTCGGCCGTCTCCGCGTCGGCGTAGTGGGTTCGCGCCTCCATCGTGATATCGCTGCCGTCGGCGTCCATCGCGATCCCCATCAGCTCGAACGACTCGGCGTCGTCGAACATGACACCCGACATCGCGGCGCCAGCAACACCGGAGAGTGCCGCGTCCCACTCCTCGTCGACATCCGAGATGCGATCGACGTCCCCGTTCCGAGCGTCGATCAGGGTCTCGTAGTCAGCACTCATGACGAGCGCGTCCGAGCCGATCGCGATCGCCCCGTTGACCACTTCGTAGTCGCCGACGGTTTCGGTCTCCGCCTCGCCGGCGAGTTCCGAGACGACCGCGTCGCGATCGAACGAGCCCGTCAAAACGAGCCCCGTTCTGCCCGTCTGGAAGACGAGCATGCCGTCAATGTCATCGACAGACACGCCGAGGCTGTCGGTCAACGAGTCGAGCCCAAGTTCCGAACGCGCTTCCTCCGGCCAGGAGTCGGTTATCCGACCGAGATCCGCGTGAATGACGGTTCCGGCATCCATATCGACGAGGAGATCGGCCGCGAGCCACTCCTCGTAGGCGGCATCCGTCTCGTCGCTCGAATCCGCGTCGTCGTCGAGCAAATCGCCGGTACAACCCGCCACCGCAGTAGCGGTTCCCGCTGCGACAGCACCCACCAACGTCCGTCGAGTAACGTCGTCCATACCACGGGCTATTCGAGCGGTCTCGAATAACCGTTCCGGCCTGTCCGCACCGGCTGCGGGGAGAACTGGTTCGAAGCGACGGATGGGTGAGCCGGTCTGAACGGGATGACCGAAGAAGCCGGCCGGCGACATCGATGGCGGAAATCGACCCCGGCTCACCGAGCGGCCTCACACCTGCTGGTCGCTCCCCGTGAGGCCCTCGTCCGTGATCGCGAACTGGACGGACTCACCCGCCGGCTTCGCCCGGTGTTTCTCGAGCGTCGCGCGCCGGTTCCCACCGCGGAAACGATCGATCCGGAGGATGGCACCGGTCCAGTGTTCCAGGGTGTTACCGCCGAGCGGGCGGGTTCGATCCGAGTCGGGATCGGTGAACACCTGGTTGGTGATCACGACGGCGATGTCGTGCTTGCGAGCGAGCGAGAGCAGGTGTGTCACCTGGCTGGTCACCTGCCGGAGTGCGTCACCGGCTTCGGCATCGCCGGCGCGTTCGAGGCGATAGAAACCGGTCGCGCTGTCGAGGACGATTAGGTCAGCCCGTTCGGCGAACTCCTCGACGTCGCGGACGGCTTCTGCCTGTTCGGCGAAATCGAGCGCGTCCTCGATGACGATCTGGGAGGCGATCGACTCCGCGTTCGCGATGTCGTCGGCGTCACCGTCGACACGGGCGGTGAGCAACTGTTCGAAGCGCTCGACCGAGAGCCCCTCAGTGTCGATGTACACCGCCGTGCCGCCGTCCGCAGCGGCCTCGACGGCGCCGGAGAGGGCGAGGTTCGTCTTTCCAGCCGCCGGTGGACCGTACAGTTGCGTGACGGCTCCGCGTTCGAACCCACCGCCCAGCAGGTCGTCGACCGGCGCACACCCCGTCGAGATCGCGGCGTCGTTCACACAGTGATATTCGCGAGCGGCCGCAAAAAGGTCCCGGAACGGTCGAGTTGCGGTGGCAATCGACGACCCGGCGACGCTGCCTACCGAAGGTTGACGCCGCGGGTCGAGAGAAACTCGGTCACGTCCTTGATCTCGACCGGACTCCCGATGATCCGGTAGTGCTCGTCGGACTCGGCGACGACGGTGACCGTGAACCGCTCGTCGAGCTGCACGTCCAGATCGTCGAGGGTGGCCCTCCGGATGACGATTTGCGTGCTGTCGCGCAGCATCGACGCACTGGGCATGTGTGAGGGTTTTCGAAGAGACCGTTTATACGTACCGAAAGCAGTTTCCAGTGGAAGCTACCCCAGGCGGCCGTCCGTGTACTGATCTGGCACTCGGTGCGCAGGCGTGCTCGTGAATGCGGTGTCGACGGCTCGGCGGGTCGGCCAGTCGTCGAAGGAGGACGACGGTCGGTCGGCCAGTTGTTGAAGAAGATGACGATCGGTCGGCCAGTTGGTGAAGAGGATGACGGTCGGTCGATCAGTCGACGAACGCGAACGACGAACGACCGACAATCGGCGCGAACGGGACGACTCGATACGGGCCGAAGGCCGCCGGCCGATCAGCATGGAAAGGGTTTTTCGAGCCGACCGGTTCCGTTGTGGTATATGGGGCTCGAGGAGGAGATCCGCGAGATCGAAGACGAAATCGCCAACACGCCCTACAACAAGTCGACGGAGGCCCACATCGGCCGGCTGAAGTCGAAGCTCGCGGAGAAAAAGGAGAAGTTCGAGAAACAGCAGTCCGGCTCCGGTGGCGGCGGAGGCTACTCGGTCGAGAAACACGGCGACGCGACCGTCGCGCTGGTCGGCTTCCCGAGCGTCGGGAAGTCCTCACTCCTGAACTCGCTGACCAACGCCGAGAGCGAGACCGGCTCCTACGAGTTCACCACGCTGGACGTCAACCCCGGGATGCTGAACCACCGCGGCGCCAACATCCAGTTGCTCGACGTCCCCGGGCTGATCGAGGGCGCGGCAACCGGCAAGGGTGACGGCAAGCAGGTGCTGGCCGTCGTCCGAAACGCCGACCTGATCGTCTTCGTCCTCTCGGTGTTCGAGATCGACCAGTACGACCGCCTCCAGGAGGAGCTGTACAACATCAACATCCGCGTCGACGAGGAACCGCCGCGAGTGACGGTCCGCCCGAAGATCAAAGACGGCATCAAGATCACCTCGAGCGCCGACCAGGAACTCGACGAGGAGACGATCAAGGACGTCCTGCGCGACCAGGGCTACGTCAACGCCGTGCTCAACCTCCAGGAGACCCTCACCATCGATCGGCTCATCGACGGCCTGATGGAAAACCGTGAGTACATCCCCTCGATCACCTGCGTGAACAAGGTCGATCTGATCGAACCCAACTACAAGGAAACCGTCGACGAGCAACTCAGCGAGCGCGACCTGGACCCCGAGGAAGTCACGTTCATCAGCGCGGAGGCGGAGAAAGGGCTGGACGTCCTCAAAGACCGCATCTGGGAGAAACTCGACCTCATTCGGGTCTACATGGACAAACCCGGCCGCGGCGTCGACTGGGAAGAACCGCTCGTCGTCGAACGGGGCACCACCATCGGCGAAGCCATCGAGAAACTCGGCGGCGAGATGGAGGAGCGATTTCGCTTCGCCCGCATCTCCGGGCCGAGCGCCACCCACGACGAACAGCAGGTCGGCACCGACCACGTCCTCGAAGACGAAGACGTCCTGAAACTCATTCTACGACGGTAATCGGCGGTTCACGCGGCCAACGGGACTTACTACACTGCCAGTGACACATACACTTATTATTCCTTACCTTGCTACTTCCAACCATGTCAGAATTTGGCGTCCTGTCGCTGGTCCCGCCATTACTGGCGATCGGACTGGCGATCATCACGCGAAAAGCGGTGTTGTCACTATTCCTGGGCATCTGGTCGGGGGCGGTCCTCTACGCCGGTGGACCGAGTCCGCTCGACGATCCTGTCGGCTGGCTCCGAAGCGTCGCCGCCGACGGCTTCGGGATCTTTACGACGTTCGACTGGATCGTCGCGGGGATCATCGCCGACGACGGGTTCTACGTGCAGATCCTCGTCTTCACGCTCCTGCTCGGCGCCGGCGTCTCGATGATCTGGAATCTCGGCGGCTCCTACGCCGTCCGCGACTGGGCGTTAGAGCGCATCGAGACCCAGCGCGGTGCGACGTTCGCGGCGTGGCTACTCGGGCTCGTGATGTTCTTCGACGACTACGCCAACACGGCCATCGTCGGTTCGACGATCAAGGACGTCTCCGACGAGTTGCACGTCTCGCGGGAGAAGCTCTCGTACATCGTCGATTCGACCGCCGCACCCGTCGCGACGCTCGCGATCTCCTCTTGGATCGCGTTTCAGTTGGGAGAGATCGAGAAAGCCTACGACGACCTCGGGCTTCAGGACGCGCCCGAGCCAATGGAGATCTTCCTCCAGTCGATTCCCTACAACATGTACGCCATCCTGGCGATCGTGATGGTGCTCATCATCGTCGTGACCGGTCGCGATTACGGTGAGATGCTCACCGCCGAGCACCGATCCCGTTCGACCGGGAAGGTGACCCGGGACGACGCCCAGCCGATGCAAGACGTCGAGGGCGATCTCGGCGACCCGCACGCGGAGAATCCGCGATTGGCGAGTTTCTTCACCCCCGTCGTCGTCCTGGCCGTCGTGACCCTGGGAACGGCCCTCTGGACCGGCCTGCCCGCCGAACCGTTATCCACGTTCATCGACAGACCGGGGGACACGGTGTTCAACGCGTTCATCGACGCAAGTTACGCCTCGGCGCTCGTCTACGGATCGTTCGCCATGGTGGTCTCTGGATTCGTCCTCGGGAAAGTATACGGTATCATGGACGCCGGCGAGTCGACCGGCGCCACGATCGAAGGGTTCGGACTCATGCTCACGGCCGTGTCGATCCTCGTCCTCGCCTGGGGAATCGGAACGGCCGTCACCGCACTCGATACCGGCGGCTACGTCTCCAATGTGATCGGCGAGTCGCTTCCCATCGAACTGCTCCCGGTCGTCGTTCTCGGAGCCGCCACGTTCATCGCCTTCTCGACCGGCACTGCGTGGGGGACGATGGCCATTCTGACGCCGATCGGAATCCCCGTCGCGTGGTCGATGGCCGGCGACCACACGATGGTCGCCGTGATCGTCGGCATGATCTTCTCCGGAGCGATCTTCGGCGACCACAGTTCGCCAATCTCGGACACGTCCGTGCTCTCGGCGACGTTCACCGGTGCAGATTTGATCGACCACGTCCGAACCCAGATACCGTACGCGCTGACGGTCGGGCTGGTCTCGGCACTGTTGATCACCGTCTGGGGATTCACCCGCATCACGCCGTTCATCCTGCTGCCGATCGGCGTCGTGCTCCTGACCGGCCTGGTCTACGGTCTCTCGGAGTTCGACGCGCGTCGAAAAGGTGTCGAACCGATCGCCGCTAACGGATCGGAATACGCCGGTGATCCGGTGACGCCCGGGTCGGAGTCTGACGTGTCTGCCGACGGCGGCTCCCAACCCGAGTAGACGCCGGTTCAGCGGAGCAATTCGGTGATCGCACGCGAATCGGCCTCCCTGCCGGCTTCCACACGTTTTTTCGCCACGACCGCGTACGCACGCCCATGGACGGCATCGTCGATCACACCATGATTCGCGTTTCGGACCTCGAAGAATCGCTCGAGTGGTACCAGACACACCTGGACTACGAAGAGAAAGACCGCCACGAGGGCGAGGACTTCACGCTCGTCTACCTCGGCCCCGAGGACATGCACGACGACGCCGCGTTGCTCGAGCTCACGCACAACCACGGGACGGACGAGGTCGAGATCGGTGACGCGTGGGGCCACATTGCGGTGCGGGTTCCCGAAGGCGAACTCGAAGCCTACTACGAGCAGCTGATGGACGAGGGCGTCGCGGACTACCGCGATCCGGAGTCCTGCGGCGGTCACTACGCCTTCGTCAAGGACCCCGACGGCCACGAGGTCGAGATCGTCCAGCGTTCTCCCGACGAGGGCGCGCTGTGGTCGATCGACCACACCATGATCCGCGTCGAGGACGCCGACGATGCACTCGGCTTCTGGACTCGCAAGTTCGAGTACGACGAGGTCGGCCGCTGGGAGGCCGACTCCTTCGCGAACTACTTCCTCGAACCCCGAAACGCCGCCGACGAGGCCATGGCCGTCGAACTTACCTACAACTACGACGGGCGTTCCTACACGCAGGGTGACGGCTGGGGCCACCTCTGTGTGCGCGTCGACGACCTCCAGGACGACTGGGACAAGCTGCAGACGCGCGAGGCCGACGACTACCGCGAGCCAGCCGACTGCGACCACCTGTACGCGTTCACCCGCGACCAGGACGGCCACGAGATCGAACTGCTCGAACGCGATCCGGCGGCCGACTCGCTGTTCCCGTTCTGACGCCGCGTTCCGCGATCGGCTATAAAAGCGTGTGAAGCGCTCGATTCCGTTACTCGATGATCGATTCGGCGACGCTTCGGAGCGCGTCCTCGTCGGCGGTGCCGCTGACGGTGTAGGTCAGGTCGTCGGTCGTCCACCTGATGGACGTCGACGTGATGTTCAGCAGTTCGGTGCTCGTTTTCGTCGCCTCGACGTCTCCGATCGTGATCGTCTCGCCGCCGAGTCCGCCCATGGCATCACCCGACGCTTCGGTAGCGGTGACCGTGAGGCGACCGTCAGCTCCGTCCGTGTACCTGAGGGAGGCCGACCAGCCCTGGAGGTTCTGCATCGTCACCGAACTGTTGAGCGTGTACGCCTCGGGCACGGTCGGCTCCGTCAGGTCGAACGGCACGACCTCGTCGGCAGATTTCACGTCGTCGTGGGTCTCCGTCGGCAGTTCGTCGAAGTCGAGTACCTCGGCGTCCTCGGGCGGATCGAATGTGAACCGATCGTCAGAGAGCTCCGCGTCCGGGTCGAACTCCTCGTAGGTCATCGTCATCGTGACCCCCGATTGGCCCGGCATCTCCATCTCCTGTTTCAGCGGGTAGTAGGTCTCGTCGTCGATCCACAGCGTCATCTCACCGGGCAACAGGCCCGACTCGTTGCCGGTGAGTTCGACCTTCGTGACCGACCGATCGGCGACGGTGTCGGTGCCGACACGCTCGGCCTCCATCCCGTCGAAGGCGACGTCGTTCAGCTGCTCACCGAACTCCACCATCTCCTCGGGGCCGAATCCCATATCCATCCGGACGGCTCGGTTCGCGTCCTCGTCGTACATCCAGGTGGTCGACCCGTCGAGAACCATCACGTCCGGCGCGCCCAGTCCCTCGTCGGCGTCGACGACTTCCATGCGCATCTCGCCGGCGGACCGCTGCCAGACCTCGTAGGTGACCGATTGTGTCTCCGTGCCGTCACTCATCGACGTCGTCATGGTTGCGTGAAGTGGGCCGGACGAGGCGTTGAGCGACTGCGATCGCTCGACGAGTTCGGCCGCTTCGAGTGATTCGGATTCCGGTTCGGTCTCGCTCCCGTCGTCCGGGGAAAACGGCCCCAGACAGCCCGCAGAGAGCAGGAGGGCAGCGACTGTACAGACTAGCAGTGTTCGTCGGAAGACCATTGTCGTCACATAACAGTTCTAACTCGTCGTGTGAAAATTGTTTCTCTTCACTACAGATCCCAATGGTGGTTGATGACACGAACCGGTGAAAGGAACCGGAACTCGTTCCGAGTTGACGGCTGAACGCGGCAGGACCGACGACGAAACGGTCCTTTTAGTCGTCCGCCGCGGCGGCTTCGGTTTCGGGTGCGGACTCGCGTTCCAGTTCCTCCAGATACTCGTCGGCGTCGATGGCGGCTTTCGAACCCATCCCGGCGGCCGTCACGGCCTGCTGGTAGTGGTAATCGACGACGTCGCCAGCGCCGAAGATGCCGGGCACCCCGGTTCTGGTTTGTCCAGCGCCGTCACCACCCTCGGTGATGAGGTAGCCCTCGTCGTCGGTCTCGATGCCAGTGCCAGCGAGGTAGTCGGTGTTTGGTGTGTGGCCGATGGCGAAGAAGACGGCGCCGACGTCGAAGTCGAACTCGTCGGTGTCCGGGTCGTCCAGTTTCTCCGTCGGGTGGCCCTCGGGATGCTCGACCAGTGTGACGTGGTCGACACCGTCTTCCTGCGAGCCGTGGATCTCGGTCAGTTCCGTATTCGTCATGATCTCGATGTCGCCGGCGTCGACCTGCTCCTGGACACGATCGATCCAGTAGTCTTCCGCGCGGAAGCCCTCGCGACGGTGGACCAGGTAGACCGTGTCGGCAAATTTCGTGAGGAAGGTCGCTTCCTCCATGGCCGCGTCGCCGCCGCCGACGACGAGCATGTCCTCGCCGCGGAAGAAGGCACCGTCGCAGGTCGCACACGTCGAGAGCCCGTAACCCATGAGTTCGTCCTCACCGGGAATCCCCAGGGTACGCGCGCTGGCTCCCGACGCGGCGATGATCGCGTCCGCCGTGTAGACGTCACCGTTCGTGAGTTCGACGCGGAACGGCCGATCGCTCGCGTCCACCGATTCGACGATCCCGTTTCGCGTCTCGGCGCCGAACTGGCGGGCCTGTTCTTTCATGTTGTTCACCAGTTCGGTTCCGTTGATGCCGTCCGGGAAACCCGGGTAGTTCGCGACGTCGGTCGTCAGGGTGAGCTGGCCGCCGGGTTCGTCGCCCTCGATGACCAGCGGCTCGTTGTTCGATCGGGCGGCGTAGATCGCCGCAGTGAGTCCGGCGATACCCGTCCCAGTGATGACGAGCCGTCGGTGTTCGAGCACCTCGCCTTCGTCGCTCCCGCCGTCGGTCACCAGCCCGAGTTTCTCGTCGAGTTCGCCCGTCTCTTCGAGCGCGCTCGTCTCGTCCCAGCCGCCGACGAGCTCGTCGTCGACGAATACTTCGGGTGCGGTCTGCCGGCCGTCGGCCCGTTCGACCATCTCCTCGAACAGTTCGTCGTCGCCGGTCACGTTGTACGTCTCGTACTCGACTCCCTTCTCATCGAAGAGATCCATCGCCTTCACGCAGTAGGGACACGCCTCCTTCGTGTAAATCTCGACTCGGGCGCTCTCGCTCATGGCCACGTATAGGAGGACGGATCCTAAACGCCTTGCGTTCGGTCCGAAATGGCGTCCGAAACGGGAGGAGTTGCGTTTGGAACGGAAGTGGCTGCGGTTGGAACGGGAGGGGCTGGCGCCTGGAGAGATTTTGTGCACCCATGCGTCGCCCTAACCCGACGGGCTTACGGCCCAGACTGTCGAGTACTCTCGTATGGCCGCTGACCTCGCGGAGAAGACGGATCGCTACGAGGGGCTGCTCGCGGAGGCGCTGGACGCCGCGACGATCGCACCACCGCCGGGGACACCGATGGAAGCTGCCGCGGCCGAGTGCCGGGAGATGGCCGACTCCTACCTCGAGGACGGCCGGCACTTCCGTGACGACGACGATCTGGTCAACGCACTGGCGGCGTTTTCCTACGGGCACGCCTGGCTCGATGCCGGTGCGCGCATCGGGCTCTTCGACGTTCCGACCGAGGGACACCTCTTTACCGTCTGAGTGAACTCGCCGCCGAGACCATCACGATCGATCGTCGTATATACGAAAACTACTTAACCAAATCGGAGAGTTACTTATATAGTAGTCGAAACCTTTAAGTCGCTTTCGCCCTTACCATATGTTAGCTGAGGTGACCGGGTTTCTTCTGGATTCCCCACCCGGGAGCACCGAGTAACGCACCCGATCTACGATGACAGAAACACGAATCAGAACCTACACGGACGAAACGACGCGGGAGGAAGAGACCGAACGGGGCGAGGAGCAAGAACGCTGTCCCGAATGCGGCGGGCAACTCGTCTCCGACGAAGAACACGCCGAGACCGTCTGTACCGATTGCGGACTGGTCGTCGAGGAAGACGAGATCGATCGCGGCCCAGAGTGGCGCGCGTTCGACAGCGCCGAGCGAGACCAGAAGTCCCGCGTGGGCGCCCCGACGACGAATATGATGCACGACCAGGGCCTGTCGACCAACATCGGCTGGCAGAACAAGGACGCCTACGGCAAGTCGCTGTCGAGCCGACAGCGCCAGAAGATGCAGCGCCTGCGCACCTGGAACGAGCGCTTCCGTACCCGCGACTCCAAGGAGCGCAACCTGAAGCAGGCCCTCGGTGAGATCGACCGAATGGCCAGCGCGCTCGGCCTGCCGGAAAACGTCCGCGAGACCGCGTCGGTCATCTACCGCCGCGCGCTCGAGGAGGACCTCCTCCCCGGACGCTCCATCGAGGGCGTCGCCACGTCGTCGCTGTACGCCGCCGCCCGACAGGCCGGCACGCCGCGCAGCCTCGACGAGATCTCGCAGGTAAGCCGCGTCGACCGCATGGAACTGACACGAACCTACCGGTACATCGTCCGCGAGCTCTCCCTCGAGGTAAAGCCCGCCGATCCGGAACACTACGTACCCCGGTTCATCAGCGATCTGGACCTCTCGGAGGAGACCGAACGGACCTCGCGCGAGCTACTCGAGTCGGCCCGCGGTGACGGTGTCCACTCGGGCAAGAGTCCGGTCGGACTCGCCGCTGCAGCGGTCTACGCCGCGGCCTTGCTCACGAACGAGAAGGTAACCCAGAACGAGGTCAGCGAAGTGGCGAACATCTCAGAAGTGACGATCCGCAACCGGTACAAGGAGCTCCTCGAAGCCTCTGAAATGGCCGCACCGGCCTGATCACGGCCGCTGGACGAGCACACGCCGATCGGGGACGAACCAGTTAGGTGACGACAACGTTTTTGGGTAGTGGTGTGTACTAGCGTGACATGGACGAGACGAGCGTGCAATTACTCTGTCCGGAGTGTACCAAAGACTGGCAGCAAGCGCCGACGGATCTCCCCGCCCCCGCAGACCTCTTTCACTGTCCGAACTGTCACGCGAGCAGGCGAACAGCCGAATTTACTCGCACGGATCGAGACCTGCAAACGCTGAAGACCCTGGGCTGACGCGCATCACCAGCTCCGGCCCGGCCCACCTCGACACGCCGAGTTGCGCATCGGTGACAGAGATGAGCGGGGCGACGAACGCTGCCATAGACACTATCTGGAGCGTGTGGGTCACGAGCACCGCAGCGTTCGACCGGATCGAGACGAGTGAAGGGTGGAGAAATCCGTCGTGACCTGTAATAAATACCGCATTACCACGTCGTCGTCCGGCGATACGAGGGCGGTAGGGAGAGCCGAAAAACAGCAGAGAGTCGTGACAGTAATTCGCGAGAGACAGAGAAGCGTGGTAACGAGCCTCAGGATAATAATATAACCCTGCAGTTGGTAGACTGGGATGGTTATGAAGAAGCAGGAACTCATTCACCTTCACGGGCTTCTTGCCGAGGTATCGAACCAGTGCCGAGCCTGGGACGACTGTACGATCGACCTCTCGACATACGAGTCACTCGGGATTCGGCCGACATCGATCCACAAATCGAAAACTGACCACAAGGACGCTGTTTTTGCGATTGCGAACGGAATTACGGAGAATATGACCGAATCGGAAGAGACCGAAACGGTCGCTGCGACTGCGGATTAAGCACTTCCTGCGGCGTCTCGGCCAGACACGACAGTGACGACGCTGGGTCCGAACACGGTCGTGAGCCGTTCTACGGTTCGAGAATCAAAGCGTCGTTCGAATGTAATCGAGTGCAGATACGAACGCGGTAGGGACCAAATACCGACGTGATCGATCGACGGGAGTCAGTCGAGTAACTCGTCGAACTCCGGAAGCACGTCGTCATCGTCTTCGTCCGACGAGGTCGACGGCTCGCTCTCACTCGCGTTCGTCGTCTGGTCAGACTCCGTCGACTCGGCGTCCGCCGACGACTCGTCCGACTCGGATTCGTCGGGGAGCTCCTTGACGACGAGTACCTCTAACGGAATGTTCTCGAGTCGCTGGCCGATCTCCTTGCGGGCGATGCGAGCGGCGTGTTCGTCGCGTTCGACGTTGAACACGGTCATCTCGAGTTCGAGTGCGACGAGGGCTTCGTCGGCGGCGATAAACGCCGGGGGCAACTCCTCCCCCGAGGGAGTGGTTCGCTCGCCCATGGAGATTTCGACGTAGTTCAGGTCAGGGTTCAACAGTTCTCCCGTCTTCGAAATCGCGATCCGAATCGCTTCATCCGGTGTCTCCACGTCGAACACCGGCACGGCAGCCTCGACGACGACCCTGCAATCCATACCTCGGTATTCGGTCGCATGCAGTATGAAGGTTCGCCTGATTGTCGACTGTCGCTACGGACTGGCAGTCCGCGGGCGCCCATCGCGAACGGGTCGTCGGCGTCTCGAAAGGCAAAAGCCGGTCGCGCCGCTCTGAGCAGTCGATGGAAACCGGGACGATTCCGCACACTGAACTCGACGGCGGGATCGACTGTTATCTCACGATCGAGAGCGGCCAGACCTACCGCTGGACGCGCAGCGACGACAAGCTGTACGCCGGCAACCGGGCCCCGGAGGCCTGGTACGAACTCGCCATCGACGGCGAAGTCGTCCGCGCCAGGTCGACCGACGCCGGTCTCGAGTGGGAGTCGACGACCGACGCCGAACCGATACTGCGACGCCGACTCCGGCTCGACGACGACCTTCCAGCGATCGTCGCCGACGCGCCCGACGACACGCTCGTCGAAGATGCCTACGCAGCCCACCAGGGCCTGCGGCTGGTGACGGATCCGCCGTTCGACACGCTGATCGCATTCATCTGTTCGGCACAGATGCGCGTCGAACGGATCAACGAGATGGTGACGACGCTCTCGACGGAGTACGGAACCCCGATCGAGTTCGACGGTCGGACCTACCACGACTTCCCGACGCCGGACCAACTCGCCGCGGCGACAGAGTCCGAGTTGCGCGACCTCGGACTGGGCTACCGCGCGCCCTACGTGGTCGAAACGGCACGCATGGTCGCCGACGGGGAAGGCCATCCCGAAGACGCACGGGATCTCCCCTACGAGGAAGCGCGCGAATACCTCACCCGGTTCGTCGGCGTCGGCGAGAAGGTCGCCGACTGCATCTGCCTCTTCGCCCTCGAGTTCGACGAGGCGGTGCCACTCGACACCTGGATTCGCAAGGCCATCGCCACGTACTACCCCGACTGCGATCACGGTTCCTACGCCGAGACCTCGCGAGCCATCCGTGAGCGGTTCGGCGGCGCGTACGCCGGGTACGTTCAAACCTACGTGTTTCACCACCTTCGGACCGGTGAAGCGACCGTGGACTGATCGCAGTGTGACCGAACGGCCGGATGGGAACTCGACGCTCACCCAGTCCTCACTCGCACATTCGGTCTCTCTCTCTCTCCCTTCACCCAACTCACCCAAAATCAGCAAGTGCCGTCTGATCCCGCTTCAACGGCCGGGCGGTGTACCCGTATTCTGTCGCGAGAACGTCGGCGAACTGCTCGTCGAACCCGTGCTGCGTGTACACCAGCTCCGGATCGATCGACCGCACCGTCTCTATCAGTTCGTCGAAATCACAGTGATCGGTCAGCGGGAAGGTGACGTCGTAGTCGCCACGATACAGGAACGAGTCCTCGACCGCCCAACCGGAGAAGCCAGCCTTCAGCGCTCCCGTCTCGTCGGCGATCGCATCGATCCAGTCACGACGGGACTGGTTCGAGGGAACGACGACGATCTCGTCGGTGAGGGCCGCCGGTTGCAGCTCCGATATCGAACCGGCGTCGACGGATTCGCCAGCGAACCCGATGTCCGTCGAGGATTCGATCGCCCGGTTGACCTCGTCGATCGTCCGCGAGACGAGGATTCGCCGATCCGTCGCCTCGGCGGCCAGCCACTGCAATTTCTGGGCGCGACCGAGCGAATAGCCAAAGAGGAACAACGGCTGATCGGGGTGGTCCCGGATCCAGTCGTGGATCGACGCTTCGAGCTCGGCCTGGTCGGGAAACCGGTAGCGCGGGTGGCCGTAGGTGGTCTCCATCACCAGGACGTCGACGTCGAGGGCCGCCGGATCGAATCCCTCGAGGTAGGCCCGGTCCCGGGTCGAGAAGTCGCCGGTGTAGCAGTACCGGGTCCCGCCTGCGGCCTCGATGACGGCCGCTCGCGACCCGACGACGTGCCCTGCCGGAACCAGCTCGACGCCCGGCGCAGCGGAAACCGAGTCGAACTCGACGCCCGTCCGGGCGGTCGCAATCGCCGCCGTCTCGGCCGAACAGACGACCGTCCCGGGACTCGAACTGAACGTGTGGTCGGCGTGGGCGTGGCTCACGACGTTGACGTCGCCTGCGGTGGTGCGGGCGTCGGCGACGACGTGGCGATCGAGGTCGAAGTGGATCCCGTCCCGGTGCGTGACGCGGCGTGACACTGGCCAGCGTAGGGGCTGGATCGATGTCGGCCTGTCGGTCGCGAGTCGTCAGTCGATCGTACGTTCGTAGCGGATCCGTTCGACCTCGAACCGATTGTCGAAGGCCGTGTCGTACTGCTCGAACCCGAACGATTCGTAGAAACTGCGGGCCCGTTCGTTCGTGGCAAAGACGGTCAGTTCCAGCGAGCGTGCCCCACGGTCGACTGCTGTCCGTTCGAGTCGTTCGAGCAGTCTCGTTCCGATTCCCTGCCCGTAGTGGGCCGGATGGACGTAGATCCGGTAGACGTGATATCGTTCCTCGTCGCCGTCGTCCGGAACCCCTTCGATGAACCCCCCACGACATCGTCGGATATCGTGGCGACGAACAGCGGCCGATCGTCGGGGAGGATGTCGTCTCGGACGAGCCGATCCGGATCGAACCACGAATCGACGGTCGACTGGACCGTCTCGGCACCCATGATCTCGTCGTACGCCTCGTGCCACGATTGACGGGCGACGCGTTGGATGGCCGCAGCATCTCCTTCGGTCGCGTCGCGAAGCGTTACGTCAGACATACTGGACGATTCACAGCCTGATGACATTGTAGTTGCGGGCCGGGTGGACCTCGATCACTGGTATATTAGGATCCACCCATCACAGGACTACCTATGGCCGATCGGACTCGCGCACACGTGTTCGTCAGCGGCACGGTCCAGGGCGTCTACTACCGGGCGACTACCCGTGACACCGCCAGGGAGCGAGGCGTCGACGGCTGGGTGAGAAACCTGGACGACGGCCGCGTCGAGGCCGTCTTCGAGGGTCCCGAGGACGCCGTCGAGGGAATTGTCGAGTGGTGCCACGAGGGCAGCCCCGCCGCCGACGTCGACGACGTGACGGTCGAGTACGGGGAGCCGCAGGGCGAGGATGGGTTCGAGATCGAGTACTGAGCCACCGGCGGTGCCGGATTGTCGTCAGTACCCGGTCGGCACCGTGATCAATCGTCCACGGTCCGATACCGGTCGAGCCACGGCGGTTCGTCGGTGTGGGCCCACTCCGCCCACTCGGCCTTCTCCCCGGCGTAGTACGCCCGATAGGCCGCGACCGGATCGTCGGGGTCGCGGTAGTCCGCCGGCATGGCCTGCGGTTTCGGCGTCGGCGCCGATCGCGGAAAGTCGATCGCGTCGGGGTCGATCCGATCGATGACCGCCCAGCTGGCGTGGTCGTCCTCGTGATCGTACCGCGCTTTGAACTCCGCGTTGAGAGCTTCGGCGTGGTCGCGCAATTCCAGCCAGTTGGCCCGCGACTCGGTCGCCCACCTGGTCACCGGGTGGTCGGTGTGGGTCGCCCGGTACAGAAAATCCCGTTCGTACCCGTTCTGGCGAGCCGCGGTGCAGAGGACCTGCGCCGCCTCGAGGAGCATCTTGTTGACGTGCTGGTCGCAGTGGTACCGGGCGGCCAGCTCGGGCGACTCGTCCAGCCAGAAGACGTTCACGTTCCAACGTAGCCGTTCTGCGGTCGAAAGCGTTTCGTCCGGACTGCCGGTCGAACCGCCCGCCTCCGTCCCACACGTTTTTCGCCACGTCGGCCGAACCGGCGGGTATGATCACCGGCAGACGGATGGCCGCCGTCGACGAAAACGCCGCGGCCCTGGGCGTCTCACAGGCCCAGTTGATGGAATCCAGCGGTAACGCGGTCGCCCGGCTCGTGCGCGAGGTCGCCCCGTCGGACGCGACGGTCGTGGTGGTCGCCGGTCGCGGGAACAACGGCGGAGACGGATTCGTCGCCGCCCGATTTCTCGAAGACCGTGAGTCGATGGGCGAGTCGACCATCGAGCACGTCGAGACTCACCTCCTGGGGCGAGCCGACCGGATCGGGACCGACGTCGCCCGACGGAACTGGAAGGCGCTCGTCGCGGCCGACGCAGACGTACACGAGGTGCGAGATTCGACCGCCATCTCCCTCCCCGAAGCCGACGTCATCGTCGACGCCATGCTCGGGACCGGAATCAGCGGGGCGTTACGAGAACCCGCGGCGACGGCCGCCGCCGCGATAGCCGCGTCGGACGCAACGGTCGTCTCGGTCGACGTTCCCTCCGGCTTCGATGCGACCGACCCTGACGCCAACGCGAACCCGATCGGGGCCGACTACGTCGTCACGTTTCACGACACGAAACCGGGCCTCCCCGAACTCGACGCCGACTGTCGGGTCGCGGACATCGGCATCCCGGCCGCAGCCGAGCGGTTCGTCGGGCCCGGCGACGTCGGTCTCGCGCAGCCAGCGTCGCGAACCGGTCGGGCCTACGTCGTCGGCGGCGGGCCGTACACCGGCGCTCCGGCGCTCGCCGCCCAGGCGGCCCTGCGAGCCGGGATGGAACTCTCGTTCGTCGCAGCCCCCACCGGGGTCGCAGACGAGATTCAGGGCTACGCCGCAGACCTCATCGTCCAGCCTTACGACGGCGACCGGCTAACACCCGACCACGTCGACGAGCTCGTCGAAACGGCCGAACGGTACGACGACGTGGTCGTCCTCGGCCCCGGCCTCGGCAGTGCCGACGAAAGTCTCGCGGCAGCCCGGCAGTTCCTCGAAGCCTACACCGGCCCTGCAGTCGTCGACGCGGAAGCGCTCTCGGTCGTGCCCGAGCTCGAGACAGAGGCGACGCTCGTCTGTACGCCGAACGCCCGCGAACTCGAACGGATGGGCGGCCCGGCTGTCGACGAGCTTCGTAGCGGCCGCGCCGAAATGGAGGCCGTCACCGACGAAATCGAGGCGTTCGCCGCGGACCTCGGCCACGTCGTGCTCGTGAAGGGCGTCGACGACGTGATTTCGGACGGCGAACGGACCCGGATCGCGCGCGTCGGCGTCCCCGGCATGGCCGTCGGCGGCACCGGAGATCTGCTCGCCGGGATCACCGCCGGGCTGCTCGAACACGCCGACCCGTTCGAGGCGGCCTCCGCAGCGGCATACGTCAACGGCCGCGCCGGCGAGGTCCTCGCCGATCGGTGGGGCGCCGGCGACGGACTCGGAATCACGGCCTCTGACCTGCTGACCGAGATTCCCGGCGTCCTGTGGGGTGAGAGTGATGACTGACGGCGAGAAAGACACTGCCCACCACGCCGCGGACGCCGCCGCGACGGAGGACCTCACTCACACGACGGGCGAGGGAGAGGTCCAGATGGTCGATGTGGGCGGAAAACCGGATTCGAAGCGACGGGCCGTCGCCACTGGACGGATCCGACTTCGACCGTCCACCGTCGAGGCGATTCGGGCGGACGACGTCGATAAGGGCGACGTGCTCGCGACCGCGCGCATTGGGGCGGTACAGGCCGTCAAACACACCTGGGAGACGATCCCTATGTGCCACCAGATTCCGATCACGAACGTGGAGACGGATATCGACCTGGCCGACGACACCGCTACGCTCACCGTCGCCGTGGAGACGACCGGCACGACCGGCTGCGAGATGGAGGCTCTCCAGGGCGTGACGACCGGACTGACCGTCGTCTGGGACATGGTCAAGGCCGCCGAGAAAGACGAAGACGGGCAGTACCCGGAGGCGCGGATCGAGGACGTCCGCGTCGTCGAGAAACAGAAAGTGCGGGTCGACCGGGACTGACGAGGGTCGAACCGCGAGAGCGAACCGTGTCGTGGATAGGGTCGTCGCGATGGGCGTCCCCGCAGAGGACCACTGCCCGCCCGATCTCCGCTGTCTCTGTGTTCATGCAGACGACCGTCGCCAGGGATACACCCGCTCCTTCGGCTGACGGCAGAATCGTCGGTGGGCAGAAGGTACTTTTTCGCCCACACGTAACGACGGGCATGACAGACGTGGATCCGGACGCCGACACGGGAGCGGGTGGCGACGAAGCGCTGCCAACAACGGCCGGCACGGTCGACGACTCCGTCCACGTCACCGAACCGAGTGAGGCGTTTCAGGCGCTGGGAAACGACGTTCGCACGGGAATTCTCCGGACGATTCGCGATCGGACCGAGGACGAAGCCAACGCGGGTCGGGTCTCGTTCTCGACACTCTTCGAGGCCGCGGACGTCGACACGACGGCCGGGTTCGCCTATCACATCGACGAACTGGTCGGACCGTACCTCTCGAAGACGGAAGAGGGGTATGCGCTGACCGCGACCGGCAGGCGCGCCGCCCGCGCCATCGAATCCGGCACGTACACGCATCAGGTCGACCGCCAGGCGGTCGCCGTCGACGATCCGTGCCCGTTCTGTGGCGCCCAGGAACTCGCCGCCGCCGTCGACGACAACGAAGTGGCCATCACCTGTGAGGCGTGTGAGCGGTCGATCCTCCGGATGGACTTTCCGCCGGCAGGCCTCGAGGCACACGATGACGACCTCCCCGCCGCGTTCGATCGCCACCACCGACACCGCATCGCCCACCTCAGTGACGGCGTCTGTCCCGAATGTGGCGGCCCCGTCGAGTCGCGTCTCGACGTGGTCCGGCCCGACCCTGGCGACGAGAAGGCCCGCGAGTCCGTCCCGGACCCGGTGCAGGCGTCGTTCACCTGTGCGGCGTGTGGATACGGACTCCGCTGTCCCGTCGCGCTGACGCTGCTCGATCACCCCGAACTCGTGTCGTTCTACCACGACCACGACGAGTCGATCGACCAGCGACCGATCTGGAACGTCGGGCGCGAGTGGACCGAGACGCCGCTGTCGCACGAGCCGATGGCCGTCCGTGTGGCAGTCACGCTGGACGACGAGACCGTCGAGTGCTACGTAGACGGCGAGTGTACCGTCGTCGCCACTCGACGAGTGGGTGCGGAGGTGGCCGACGCCGAAGAAAGTGGGTGCGAATCGACGACGGCAGCGACGGCGGACACAGCCCCCGAAGCCGACGTCGCATAAGGAAGCCAACGTCGCGTAAACACTGCGACGAACCCGCAGCCTGGGTTCGTCGTGAGAACCGCTACGACGCCGTCTCCCTGAGAACCGTCTCGATTTCGTCCGTCGACCGGGTCGTCACCGTCGGCCCCGGTTCGATCGTTAGGCACTCGTAGGCGTCCGGGTCGGGCTCGTCGTCGTCCACAGCGAGCCCGTCGAGCGCCGTGGGTACGGCGTCGTCGACCGTGGTTTCGATGTCCGCAGTCGCCGGGTCGAGTGCGGACTCGAACGTTTCTCTGATCGTCGTCGAGCCCTCGCCGATCCCGACGGCACGCCAGCCGTACGGCGTCCCGCTCGGGTCGAGTTCGAAGAGCTGACCGACCGAGCCGGCGGCGGACTGTGCCGTCGATTCCCCAGCATCATTCGGGTCGATGCCCGCGATCAGGAGCGCCGTTCCGTAGGGGCGGGTTCCCCCGGTCTGCGTAGACTCCTGGATGTGGTCTGCGAGGGACGTCGTCACCGATTCGACGGGCGCTGGCTCCCCGTACTGGAGACGGTGGCGCTGAGCGGCGACCCGGGCGCGGTCGACGAGCTGACGCGCGTCGGCGGCGTGGCCCGCCGAAGCGATCGAGATGTGATCGTCGATTCGGTGGAGCTTCGCCACCGAGTCCGGTTCGAGCAGCGGCGAGGCGCGTCGCTTTCTGGCAGCGAGGACGACGCCGTCGGCCACGCGAACGCCGACGGCGGGTGATCCGCGTTCGACCGCCTCCCGGGCGTACTCGACCTGGTAGAGGCGACCATCCGGCGAGAAGATTGTCTGACCGCGGTCGTAGGCCTGCCTGCGAGTGTCGTCCATCTCAGGCCACCTCCTCGTCCGCAGTTTCGGGAGCCGGGCTCGCTCCATCCGCTCCAGCAAGCGCCTCGCGGCCGAGGGCGTTCGTCCGGCGCTCGGAGAGGCCCTCGTCGGTGATCGTCGTGATCGTCATCCCGTCCCCGCTGGCGACGTCCCGTTCGGCGGCGGCTGCGAGGGCGTCGGCGGCAAGTGGTTGCAGGTCGGACACCGGCCGATCCGGTTCGTACGCGCCTTCGAGGGCGCCGTAGGCCAGTTGCATCCCGCTGCCGCTTGCCGCGTACGCGTCACGCATGACACCGCCACCGCCGTCGATCCAGTAGACGGCCGACTCGTCGACCCCGCCGAGCAAGAGGCCGATCGAGCGGAACTGTCCGGTGCGGATCAGTCGCCCCGTTACCGTCGCGAGTGCGTCCGTCGGCATCGGCCGCCCGTGATCGAGTTCGTAAAGTTGGCGTTCGGTTCGCAACTGATCGACCACCGACTGCGCGTCGCTGACACCGCCGGAAAAGGCGACGGCGGCCCGCTCACCGATCGGTTCGACCTTCCGCGCCGACCGATTGGTCACGAAGCGCCCACCCAGACTCACGCGAGCGTCCGCACCGAGAACGACCCCGTCGTCGCCACCGAGAGCGACGATCGTCGTCCCCGTGGAGAATTCGTTCGCCGACTCGTGCGCTGTCCCTGCGGGACTTTCACCCGATTGTTCGATCATACCTGCAGGAAGACTCCGCACCCGTTATATGTTAGCTAAAATATATTTTAGCCGGCCGCAGGAACGAACGATCGTGGCGAGTCCTCAAGTGGCAGTAGCGGCCGACGCCCCGACGTACGAGGGTCAGTGGGTCTAAGTACGTGCTCGCGCAACCCAGTCGCATGACGCTGTTCGGGACCGCGGGAATCCGCGGACCGGTCGCGACCGAGGTTACGCCCACACTCGCCCTCTCGGTCGGCCAGGCCGTCGGGCGAACGATCGACGGCACGGCCGACTCCGAAGGAAGATCCGACTCGCCGATCGTCGTGCTCGGGTACGACGGGCGGGAGACGAGCGAGCCCCTTGCCGCAGCAATGGCCGCAGGACTCGCGAGCGCCGGAGCGAGGGTTCGGCGAGTCGGCCAGGTTCCAACGCCAGCACTTGCGTCCGCGTCGCAGGGCCGATTCGGCGTGATGATCACCGCGAGCCACAATCCGCCGACCGACAACGGGATCAAGCTCTTCGACGACGGCGTCGAGTTCGATCGCGACGCCGAACGCGAGATCGAGGCCACCGTGGCGACCGCTGAGACGGCAGCCTGGGATCGGTGGGGGACGATCGAACGCGCCGAGGTCCTCTCGTCCTACCGTGAGGCCGTCTGTGCCTACGTCCGCGACCAGTTCGGCGGGCACGGCCGATCGCCTGACGCCGGGTCAGCGCAGACCGACGCACGACCGCTCGCCGGCCTGTCGATCGCGGTCGACTGTGGAAGCGGCGTCGGCGGAGAGGCCACCCCACAGGTTCTCGATCGCCTCGGTGCCGCCGTGACCGCGCTCAATGCGAACGTCGACGGCCACTTCCCGGCCAGAGAGAGCAAACCGACGCCGGAAACCCTGTCCGACCTGCGGGCGTTCCTCGCCGACGGCGACTTCGACCTCGGCCTCGCTCACGACGGGGACGCAGACCGCCTCGTCGTCTGCGGTCCGGACGGCGACGTCGTCCACGAGGACACGGTCCTCGCCGTCGTCGCAGCCCACTACGTCGAGGCGTCGAGCGCTGGCGACCCCGTCGTCGTGACGACACCGAACGCCTCGGCACGGATCGACGAACTGGTGGGCGCTGCCGGCGGCCGCGTCGAGCGCGTGCACCTGGGCGCGCTCCACGAGGGGATCGCTCGCGTCCGCGCCGGGGCGGACGAGGAGACGGCCGTCGTCTTCGCGGCCGAACCCTGGAAGCACATCCATCCGGCGTTCGGCGGCTGGATCGACGGCGTCGCGAGCGCCGCCGTCGTCGCCTCGCTCGTCGCCGCGGCCGGCGACGTCGCGACCCTGCGCCAGCCCGTGACCGAGCGACCGTACCGGAAGGTGAGCGTTCCCTGTCCGGACGACGCGAAGACGAACGCGATGGCGCGCCTCGAATCGAGCCTCCCCGACGCGTTTCCCGAGGGGACGGTCGAAACGGAGTACGGCATCAGAATCGAGTTGCCCGACGCTTCGTGGGTACTCGTCAGACCGAGCGGGACGGAGCCCTACGTGCGGCTGTACGCCGAAAGCGACGAGGTCGACGAACTCGTGGCCGTGGTCCGAGACGCGATCGAAACGGCCGTCGAAGACTGAGGACGACGACCGGTCACCCAGTCAATATTGATTCCTGTGGGAGAAGCCTGACATCACCGACTCACAGTCTCGAATCGTCACACCACTATCCGACCCACACAGTCACCCATGGCAACCGACTACGTCATCTCCAGTCCTGATCGCGATGCCGACAGCCCCCACAGTTCCGAGTGGCCGAAAGAACTCAGGCTCTCCTTTGAGGACGAAGAGATCAGCCTCTTGCAGGACAAGGGACACAGGCTTGGTGGTGCCTTCTATGACTTCGAGGAGTTCCGGGTCGCGGAGTGGACCGAATCCATCGAAGCCGGTGCTGGCGAGTGGCTCCTCGCGGAACTCTCAAGCTACGAGTCACTGACTGCGATCGAGGAGACGGGCTTCGTCCGTCGCTTTATAAAGAAGATGTGTCAGAAATATAGTGAGAGGAGAATGACGCGATTGCGAAGACAGCGGCAACCACATATAGACTCCCCTCTAACATTGGAGGAAAAGTAACCCACCCCATATTTACAGCCACGATCAATGAAATACATATCCAAGCCAATAGAAGTAATACCCACCCGTACAATTCGTTTGAATCCGAGACAGAGATAATAGAATGTACTATTAAATATAGCAAAGTTATAAATAACATCACATAAATAAAAATGGTTAGGTATTCTATTAAAGTCATGGATATTAGTCACCAATATTGTTTATTTTCTTTGAACTACTTCTTTACTCCTCACAAGTAGGTAACTCGTCATTGTAAAAACTCTCTGAAACCATTAATGTTTTATCATTACTTGGTTCAAAGTCAAAGCAGCTGTAATCATTATCCGATAGCCAAATAGTATCAACCCCTTCTTGGATAGTGACTGTACTACTAAAACAATGAGCAGTCGAAATACCAGAGGCAGCAGCACCAATAACGCATAGAGCACACGTTCCTTTTGTCGGGTCAACAATACAAGCGCCACATGTCCATCCTGAAAGCCCGGCTGAAATAATAGCTAACGCCGTACAACCCCATTTTGCATCAGACCCGATTTCAACATCAACTGTACAACAATCGTCACCCCCGGGAGGTGATGGTCTAATCGGTTCGGGCGATAATGGTTCACCATCTTTCGACTCACCGGACTGTTCTTGATCGTGGAAGTCACGCTCACGTTCCTGAATCGTTCCATTATCGGATGTTATCACTGTTATCGCGTCCCATCCAAACAATCCATTACTTCGCATATTGTCACCGCTGGTAAAGCTAGATGTCTTACGGACATGATGGGCAACAGAATACTGGTCTAAATCTAAACCCACTGTGTCGTTACCGATCCAGATAGCAACCATTTCATCGGTGTCGGCGGTCTGTTTTTCTGAAGATATTTTCTCAGCGTTCGCAACAATAAAATCGTACCCCCCACCGTCTTCCTCATAAATAACTCGCCTGGCTTCGGTTTGTGGTTTTGATATCTTCCAACCATCAGACCCAACATGGTTGACAATATTCCGAAACGTGTCATCGGCAAATGCATCTGAGATCACATTCTGACGATCACTGGCGTCAAATGTTTCGACAGTCGGCCCAGTCATATCATCCTGGGCTGTATCCGCACTAACCAAATTCACTGACCCCATTCCAACTGATGCCGCACCGATAGCTTGGAGGATTCTTCTTCGATCCATAGTACAAGTTTACTCCCATTACAGTTATAGTTTTCTATAGCTTAAGGAAGAATTGATATCTGCCAAAGCATTCATATTCACCCCCAGTTAACCGAACACATGAACAAATTAGTCAGAGCCGCAAGGGAGATCCAGTCCGCCTCACACGTCCCCTACTCCGAGTATCGCGTGGGTGCCGCCCTCGAGACCACCGACGGCACCGTCTTCACGGGGTGCAATCTCGAGAACGTCAACTTCTCGAACAGCCTCCACGCCGAAGAGGTGGCGATCGCCGAGGCCGTCAAGAACGGTTCCCACGAATTCGCTCGGCTGGCGGTCAGTTCCAGTCGTCGTGACGGCGTCACCCCTTGCGGGATGTGTCGCCAGACGCTCGCCGAATTCTGTGACGACGACCTCGTGATCGCCTGCGACGAAGGCGACGACGAGTCGGGAACGCCGATCGTTACGACATACACACTCGGCGAGTTGCTCCCGGCTTCGATGAGCGAATCCGACCTCGACTAGGCCGCAGCCGGTCCGATTCGCGCGCCGACGCTGTGTGTTCTTGCGGGCTATGCAGTTCGCTCGAGTCGGGCTGCGATATGCTCACGAAGCGTCGTCCGGTGACAGCGTTTCTTCGCCGTGTTTTCGAAACAGACCAGGGTGATCGACTCGCCGTGACAGAGTCGGTCCACGATTGCGTCGATCGCCGCCTGTGCGTCGGCCGAGCCATCGAGGTGGGCTTCGTAACGGGACTCGAAGTCGACCTGGTCCCAGGCGGCGTTGTGCGCTTCTTCGTCGCAGATGCCGCGTCGTTTCAGGTCCGTCTCGGCTCGTTTCGTCTCCTCCAGTAGTTCCGCCGGCGGCGCCAGCTGCGGGACGTTCTCGTCGACGGCTCCGTGGAACCAGCCGGTCGGGCGGCGCACCACGCCGACCAGCGTCGACGCCGGCGGCAGTGAGGCCAGGTCGTGTTGAATCGCCGCGACGTAGGAGTCGGTGAGCGAGCCGAGAGTCGGGCCCGAATCCGTCATCGCCGGGGATAGGTTCGGATCAGGTATATACTCCGGGCCCGCCAATCGTGCGACAGATGACAGACCGACCGGACAGCGAAGATCCGAACGCCGAGACGCAGTACCACGTCGACGTCGGTCCCGACGACGTGGCCGAGACGGTGCTCCTGCCGGGCAATCCCGAGCGAATCGACCGGATCGTCGAGTGCTGGGACGAGTACGACGACGTCGCTCACCACCGCGAGTACCGGACCGCGACGGGTCGATACGACGGGGCGCCTCTCTCGGTCACCTCGACCGGTATCGGCAGCCCGTCGGCCGCCATCGCCGTCGAAGAACTCGCGCGCGTCGGCTGCGAGACGTTCATTCGCGTCGGGTCCTGTGGAGCGATCCAGCCGGACGTCTCCGTCGGCGACCTCGTCATCACGACAGGGGCCGTCCGCCAGGAGGGGACGAGCGACGAGTACGTCCGCGAGGACTACCCGGCGGTCGCCGATCACGAGGTCGTGAGCGCGCTCGTCGCCGCCGCGGAACGGCTCGGCTACGACTATCACACCGGACTCACCGCGAGTACCGACTCGTTCTACGCCGGTCAGGGTCGACCCGGGTTCGAGGGGTTCGAAGCCGCCGGCGCCGAGGGACTCATCGACGAACTCAGCGAGGCCAACGTCACGAACGTCGAGATGGAAGCGAGTGCGATCCTGACGCTCGCGTCCATCTACGGACTGCGCGGCAGCGCCGTCTGCACCGTCTACGCGGACCGCAACGGTGGCGAGTTCAGCGTGACGGGCGAATCACGTGCGGCCGAGACGGCGTCGTTGGGGGCCGCCCTCCTCGCGAAGATGGACGCTCGGAAGGCGGAGGCGGGCGTCGATCGCTGGCACGCCGGGCTTTCGATCGAGTGAACTGCCAGTCGATCGGCCGGTAACGCGTCGACCGAACTACCGGCCGCTCACTCGCGCAGTTTCACGATCCCCGCGTCGAACACCTGGCGGTTGGGGATAACGTACTGTTCGTCCTCGCTCTCGACGATCGTCACGAAGATATCGACCTCCTGGACGATTCCCGACCGATCGCCGATGCGGATGCGATCGCCGATGCCGTAGGGCTGGTTGAGCAGGAGGTAGATGCCGACCGCACTGGAGACGAGGAAGTCCTTGAACGCGAAGGCCCCGACGATGACGATGCCGGCCGAGTAGACGATGAGCAATACGAGCAGCGCGAGGACGTTGACACCGACCTGGGCGAGCGCGATGAGGATGACGACGTAGAGGAGGGAGTACTTCACCACCCGCGGGATGAGCGACGCCTCCGGCAGTTTCACGCTCCGGAGGTACTCGCCGACCATCAGCTCCGCCTTGTCGGCGACGATGAACCCGACGACGAGCACTAAGATGGCGACGAACAGTTGCGGGAGAAAGAGCGTCACGTCGGCCCAGAACCGATCGGTGTCGATCAGCTGGGCGATGTGGATCGCCGTCAGCGCCGCGATCCCGTAGACGAACCACGAACTCAATCGGGCGACGATCTGGACGGTCGAGGTGCCCAGACTCTGGGCGCTCCGCTCGAACGGGGTCCCCTCGACGGCGTCGGGGACGCCCGCGGCCGTGAGCAGTTCCTCGTTCAATCGGCCGACGAGGTAGCCGACCACGACCCCAAGCGCGAGGACGGCCGCCGCGATGACTGCCGGCTCCTCTAAAAACGCCTGTGCATCCATGTCAGTACGCCTCCGGGTCGACCTCCAGGATCAATTCACCGGCCTTGAACGCCCGCACCATGCCGTCGCTCTCGGAGAGGACGACGGCGATCGAGTTCGTGTCGCGCGTGATCGCCCCGGCGGCCATGTGACGCGCGCCGAGTCCCTTCGGGATGTCGACACCCTCCGCCGCGGGTTCGAGGTAGCGGTAGGCGGAGACGATCTTGCCCGAATCGGAGATGACGAAGGCCCCGTCCAGCCGGGAGAACTCCTTCAGCATGACGGTGACGATGGGGTCCCCGACGTGGACGTGGGACTTCTCGAATGGGTTGTACGACAGCGGGCGGGACTTGTTCATCACGTTGCCCGCGTCGCCGACGACGAACAGGGCGCCGACCGGCTTGCCCTTCTGGCCTTTCTTCCCGAGGTTGATCGCCACCTCGAAGACGGCCTTGATGACGTCGGCGTCGGCCCGCGACTTCGAGAAGAGGTCGTACAGTCCGAGCTGATCCTCCGCGTTGGCGCGTACCCGAGAGACGGTGTCGATCCCGCCGTCGAACACGCTCGTCGCGCAGGCGAGGACGTCCCCGCCCTCGATGATACCCTGTTCTAACGCGCCCTCGAGACCGAAGCGAACACGCTCGGCCACCGCCGAAAACTCGAGCGGTAACTCGACGAAGGGGTCGGCACCGACGGTGTTCTCGGTCCCGACGACGATGACGTCGAGGCCGTCCTCTTCGAGCGGCGCCACTCGTTCGTAGTACGACCCACTCGGGGAGAAGAGTACGAGTGCGTCGACGTCGTCGTAGATCTCGCCAAACACGTCGTCGAGCCCGTCCATTATGCGTACAACCCGTGTGCGCTCGAATAAGCGTTTGGGAGCGTGTCTGACGTGCGACGGACTTGCGTCGAACGGACGCTGTCAGTCGTCACGCCGCTTGACGGTGCAGCCGCTCTCGGACGTAGCGTCGATAAAAATGAAAGCGCGAACTCGGAGCGTTCCGAGTGGTTAGTGGTCGTTAGTCCTGACGGCGGAGCGCCAGCATCGCCGCGCTCAGCAGGGCGACCAGTGCGACAGCAACGCCGAATCCGGGCGACTCGTCGGAGTCGTCATCGTCGGATCCGCCGGACTCGTCGGACTCGTCGGACTCGTCGGACTCGTCACCGGAGCCGGACTCGTCCCCTTCGTCAGGGTCGTTAACGGTGAGCGTACCGGACGCGGAGTCGTCCTCGTCACCGTCGTCACCGGTCGTGGTGACGGAGTACTCGATGTCACCAGCGGAGCTGGTGTCGAAGTCAGCGGTGAACTCCTGCGAGCCACCGGCTTCGAGTTCGAGTTCCTCGGACGTGACCTCCTCACCGTCGACGGTGATGGAGATCGTACCCGCGGCCGTGCCTTCTGGGACGTCGTTGCTAGCGGTGACCGTCAGGGTTGCGTCTTCGTCGACAGCAACCTCGGACGGCGCGTTAGCGGTAACGCTGAGGGACGGCTCTGCGCCAGTACCTTCGCCGATGATTCCGTCAGCGGTGTCCGTCAGACTCGTACCGAGGAGCTGCGCTTCGATACCGAACTCGGTATCCTGGACCTCACCGGTGAGGTCGACAGTTGCCGTCCACGTGCCATCAGCAGCGACCGTTCCCGTTGCTGATTCGTAGAATGGGTTGTCCGCTCCATCCGGGGTCTCGGCGACGACGTCGACTTCTGCGCCTGGCGCGACGTTCGTCGTACCCGTGATCTCCTGACCGGATTCAGGAGCGAGGTTGAACGAATCAGAGGCGAGGGCGAACGACGGCTCCTCGACACTGAACGTCGAACTGAAGGATTCCGTTTCTTCAGTGTAGTGGTTGTAGTTTGCGATGGTGCCGTCTTCGGCCGCGTCAGCCTTGTTGTAGACGTCGAACGAGACTTCGAATTCGTTCGAGGCGTTGCCTTCCGACACGTTGTAGAAGGCAGCGATCGTGCCGTTCTCCTCATTGGCGAGGAAGTTTTCGGCCGTCATATCTACAGGCGATTCACCGAAGCCAGGGTTCTGGTGCGTGACGTTGAGGTACGCACCCTCCTGGGCGAGGGCGTCAACGCTGTCAGCGTAGCCGAAGAGGCCGTTCGCTTCAACTACGACTGCCAGGTAGTCGCCTTCAGCCATCGAGCCATCGATCTGAGCACCGTTCTCAGCGATTGCGCCGATGTTGCTTGCCTCAACGTTTTCGGCCACACTCTTGGAGACCGTGTACGTGTTCAGATTCTCGGTCGAGCGGTCGGTAACACGGAACGCGCCACGGTCAACCTGATTGCCGTCAGCGTCCTCAAGTTCCATGTTAAGCGTGCTCGTCATGCCCCAGATCTCCTCAGCGGAGGAGTCCCATTCGTCAGAAGAGGCATTCATCGCGTAGTTGGCTGTGAAACTGCCATCCTGGTCCGACATGTCACCAACAACGTTGGTGGTGTCGTCCTTGAACAGCGCGTGCGTGTTGATAGGGATGTCAACCTGCGAAACGCCAGCAGGTGCGGTAATGTCCCCAGCAAGGACGGTAATCGGCTCGCCGTTCGGACTCCAGGTGAGCGAGAGGTTGGCGTCAGTCGCCTCCTCCATGTTGACGGTGACCGTAACGTGGTCGCCTTCAACCCCTTCAGCGACAGATTCTGGGAATTCAATCGCCGATTCAATCTTCTCAGTCACTTCGATCGAAGTCGAAACTTCAGCCGTCGTCCCTGCAGCTGCGATGGTGAAGTTGTACTCACCAGGGTCAACGGATTCGGCGAAGGTTACGTTAAGGGTAGCGTCGCCTTTGACAGTCACGAAGTCTCCATCGTGCGACGTCGTAGACGCACCCTCAATCATCGTTTCCAGCTGGCTCGCACTGAAGGAGTCAGAGCTGATCTCAGCGTCGAACTCGCCCATGTTGGAGTTCAGCTGGAGCGTGGCGTTGTCGCCCTGCTGAACAGAGTTCTCGATGAACATCGTTCCGCCCTTCGAACCATCGTTGAGCGAGAGCACTCGAACGTCGATGGTAACGTCAGTGGAACCATCAGTCAGGTTGTAGGTACCCTTCTCGAGGCTTCCTGTTTCGAAGACGTAGTGAGATCCGTTAGTGTCAACGTTGAACTGGAACGATTCTCCGTTTTCGTTTACCTTTACCAGTTCGACACTATCCCCGGTGAGGGCAGTGTCGTCAACAGCTACTGTTTGGCCCTGTACTACACTCCCGCCAGTACCGTCCATTACCACTCGCTGCTCTCCGTGATCCGCAGCCGCAGGAGCAGCAAACGCTGCGCCCATTGCGACGACGGAGAGCACCATAAGCGCGGCCAGGACGACTGCACGTCCCTTCTCGCGCACTGATGTCGTGTCTTTTGTCATGTTGTATCGTGTTGTGTTGTTTCGCTTCGGTAGCGATCCATGCGCCGGGATCGTTCACCTCCCGTCTGCCCGGCGCAGACGGTATGGCTATCTGCCTCCCGGGTAGGGGTGTCTGATTCATTACAAGGTATCCGTAATAAGTCTTCTAGTTTCAGATTGAGTGAGCGACGGCGAAGTAATGGCGGAATACAGGCGTAGCGAGCCTCGTGGCCCCAGATATCGTTCGGTAAGAGTGTCACAGGTAAAGTGGGGTTTATCTGGAGGGGCGGACCTCCGGCCAGCGACAGCATCGGGATACAGCTGAGGTTGCGTCGCTCACGGGGCCAACAATCGAACGGAACACCCGAGCGCTGTCACCAAAGACTACAATTGATCCCGCGTGCGTGGAAACAAATATACTTAATCTGGAGTGGCTAAACATCCGGGAGTCTCTCACTCCACCGTGGACTACCCGTTCCTCTCTGCGTGGTCCGCTGGGACTCGATCGGCGTCCGGTGGCTCCACCGGTTCCGGCTCACCGTAACCGGCAAATTCGAGCAGCCCGAGGGCTGCCACGCAATCCACGCAGACCAACCGTACGCCGTCCTCGTATCGATCTGATTTCGTGCCTTGATGGAGCGCTTCGAGCCGGACCCAGTGATCTGCGGTGAGTTCGACGTTACACCGCTCGCACGCGGGACCCGATCGTTGCGCGTCGTACTCGTAACGCCCCATCAGCGCACCTCCGACGAACTGGCGTGGGGTGCCAGTCGGGTTTTGGATCCTAAAATGAATGGCGCGAGGAGCTGGCGCTGGCTGTTCCACAGACGTGCGAGACCTTTTTGGCTCAGTGGTTTGTACGCAATCATGGTTGACAAATCCGTTCCTGGATTTGGAAGCCACGTCTCGGGTGGACCTAGCACCCGGGACATTTCCTATGCGCATGTCCCCGCGACAGTGATCGAGCGCGGCTTCCGTTCTGACAGTACACGTGAGAGAATATATAATTACTGGATTGACAGACGATGGATGAATGGTGTGCCCGCTTCATAGGTTCGCCGCCACAGCAGCCGCCGATGCCAGTCGATCAGGTTGTCGCTCGTCTCGTCCGGTTCATACGCGGGACCGTGACGATATCGAACACCTGATAGTGGCGATCGTCGGTCGTGAGATGGTCAATTTCGAGTTCATCAATGTGGCACGCGATCGTAAAATCCGTAACCGAAGCGTCGACGCCCTTCGGTTGTGTCGCGCGGACGTAGAATGGAATCGGCTCAACCCGGTGAACTACCCAGCATCGGATGTCGTCGGGAGTAATTTACCGTGCCCCCGCTTGTCGTCCGTGGTTCGATAGTTCAAGCCGGTGTCGCGGAGGCGTCTCCCCGATTGGGGGAGCGGGGGAAGCGAATCGAGAAATCGATGTTCTCGGCTCCACCACGAAGCATGGGCCGCTTACAAGCGCCATCGTCTTCGAACTCGACGACCCCCAGTGAGTCGAGTTCAGTCAGGTTGCGGTGGACTTCGCGGTAGTCTCGGTCGACACGCTCCGCGAGCTGGCGGATGCTCGCTGGCTCTTCGGAGACGATCGTCTCGATGAGTTGGAGGTTCGCAGTACGCATGAGGCGAGCGATGTCGTCGAACTCCTCGAAGTTGAGGATAAAGCGCACGTCCTGTTCGATTCCGTCTCCCGTCTCGTCAGCTTCGGCCCGGCGCAACCGCTCGCGGGCGGTGTTTCGATGCTCCGCGGCTTGCTGGAACGTGATTTTGAGTGTGTTTTCGATCATGAGTGGGTATCGATTTCCTCGAGGAATCGGTCGCGGAGTGCCAGCATCCCCGGAAACTCGATTTCAGTGACTCCCTCAGGCGTGTGGCACTCGTGGCGACCGACGGTTTCGTTTTCGTTATCGTACCTGAGGATGGTGCCTCGGCCGTTCGTGTAGCCGTAGTGGAGCGCGTAGCGGTACCCGCTCGGATACTGTGGGTCATCGGTCCTGATGATCTTGCGCCGGATAACACGGGTATCGACACGATCCTCCACGTCTTCGATGACCGTATGACCCATCGACAGTGTATGGTACGAACCCCATCACCAAGAGTCTATGGGACCGAACCCGTATCGCAGGCATCTCAATCGTCGGATGCAAGGAGCTATTCTGATGGCTATCTTGATGGTGATGACAGCTATCACAAATCGGGAATACGCGGTGGACGGTCTCCAGTAGCTCAAATTCCAATGTTGATCAGTCGAGTGAAACCAGGAGAGAGTTGTGTGATACGCCCACTTTGGGTTCGTGGCTGCGGTACAAGTACGTCGTTCACCGATCGCGGAGCGGTTGAGCCGACGGCCGAACCAGAAAGCGCGGCGTGGCGGCGCGAAAAGTCGAGTCGCGCGGGACCACAGGTCCCGCGGACCATGCGAACGGGCGCAAAGCGCCCGTAAGCAGACGGTGAAACCGCGAGACAACAGCGCTTTCCACGGCTGGCGGGGAGGAAGGAGTGCTTTTGGTCAACATTTTATCGAGTGTCAGCGGAACGTGTGCCAGCAGCGCTGGCCTCGTTCCGCCAGAACGGAGGGCAAAAGGTTGCGGGACAAGATTCGAACCACGCCGAGACGATCGCTCGCTTCGCTCACGGTTACACCGTTCGCATCGCGATTCTCACTTCGTTCCGAACCGCGCTTCGCTCGCGCTGCGACTCGTCTACTTCGAATCCCTTGTCGCGCATACACGCCGCTCACGGTTGTTCGCGGCGGTATGCGCGGGACAGGATTCGAACCTGCGGAGGTCTACACCACAGCGTCCTAAGCGCTGCGCCATTGGCCACTTGGCTACCCGCGCGCAACATCCCAAGTACTCCCCAGCGGGAGTGAACGGGACGTCTGATCGAAGATGCTCGTGGGATCTATAAAAACCTGACTTCCCGCAAGCGATTGGGGCGATCGAATGCTGTACATCTCACGGATCAACATAGTTGTGACACTGATCCCACCAGAACTGGTGGGAGGACTTCAATAGGAAGGTAACAAGTACACGGCAGATTGTGTAGACAAGCCCTTCGTCAGACATACATCAACCATCAGCTCGTTCTTAAAAGGAGTGGTGCTACTTTGATGTGGTAAAAATACTGGTTTAGGTTTTGAATTTCGTCACAACGGTTATGCAGTGAGCCAACATTAGGATCGTATATGAGTGTGATCGACGCGGGTGAGGAAGCGAGCATGCGCAAGCAGCGACTCGAGTATCCGAGCGGCTGGCTCTATCTTTGCAGACACGAAAGTGTTCACTTCATTATCGACGCTCTCCTCCAGGTCGACCCCAAAAAGGAGTTCAATCAGACCGAGCTCGCGGAGTTCGCTGGCATCAGCCGACAGAGCGTCCGTCGACACATCGATCGGCTGGTCGAGCTTGGCGTCGTCGCCGAAACCGCTGGCGGGAAACGCTACCACTACAACATAGAAAGTCCGGTCGGCCAGTTGATCGCCGAATTGAACGGGGAACTGGCTGCAATCGGCATTGAACAGGCGGCCGACGAGACTGCTGGAGACGAGTCGTAACCGGCCTTCTATCCTGTTACAGGTGTAGAGTCTGTGGCAGCCAATCTCTCGCCTCTCTTTCTAGCACTGCGCTCTCACGGACTAGCGCCCTACGGTTGCAACTGATGGACGTCGAGACGTTCCAACCGCACAACTGTCGATCACCGGTGCGTGACCGGCTCTTCGGGCGTCCAGTCCGGGGGGACGATGAAGGTGACGTGTTCGTCGTCGCGGCGCTGGTGGTGCTCGGCGGCCTGTTCGGCCAGCGATCGTTCTCGATAGCCCATCTCGAGGCCGCAGCCGGTACAGACGAGTTTACACGTGGGTTCGGTCATGAGACACCGGAGCCGCGACGCGTCAGCAAGAGTCCGTGCCCCTCCCTCCTAAGTAAGAGCCTCGTAGCCAACGAACTCGTGACTCATCGGGTCGAGCGGGTGTTAGTAGCGAGTTATTGGACGGCATGGTTTCCGAGACACTCATCGAAGGATACGGACACCGGGGGCGGATTTATGCACCGCGGGACGAAACCCCGCTATGTGTACAGCGCGCGCGAACGACTCGCCCAGAAGCAGTGGATCGAAGAGCTAGAGCGAGCAGCTGACGAACTCGAGCTGTCGGACGACATCCGGTCGACGGCCGTCGATCTCTTTCTCTCGGACGTCCCGGAGACCGACCGATCGAAACGGGCCGTCGTGGCGTCGAGTCTGTACGCCGCGGCGCTGATCGGCAGCGACGGGCGAACGCAGGGAGCGGTCGCCGACGCCGTAGACGTCTCACGGCTCTCGATTCAGTCACGGTGGAAGGAACAGCTCGAAGCGGCCGGACTGGACGCACCGGGCTGGTAACGGACACAGACGCAGACACGCTCAAACGGAGGCAAAAACGCAGACGCACGATCGCGACGACAACACGCACGAATGCGATCGCCTGGCCCTATTCGGTCGATCGCGAATCAGAATCCCGATCGCGTCCGTCCTGCTCCGGCGTCAGCGCGCCGTGTTCGTCGATTTCGCCATTGACGATTCGCGTACTCGAGATAATATCGCCGTCTTCGGCTCGGGCGTGGGGAACGACGATCAGTTCGAGCGCGTCGTGACCGCGCTCGCGACGGAGTTCGTTGATCTGCTTGCCGCCGGCGACCGTCTCCGGCGAGACGACGAGGGCGTCGAACTGCGGTTCGGTCGCAATACCGGTCGACTCTTCGAGTTGGCGGATCTCGAAGTCTCGCCCACGCGGATCGGCGAGGCGTTCGAGTTCCGCCCGGAGATCGCGTTCACGTTCGCTGTAGGGACGGACGTAGCGGTCGACGTGGCGTGTCGCGGGCGCGAGTTCGTCACTCGTCAGCCCCACGGTGACGTCGCCGAGTTCAAACGCGCGTTCGAAGAGTCGACGGTGGCCGTCGTGGACCGGGTCGAACGTGCCACCGAGCGCGACCTGCATACCCGCTTCTTCGACCCCGCGAGTATAAAAGAGTCGAAACTGCCGTTCCACGGGCGGCGGTACCGGCAATCGCCGCCCCCTCTCTGCGTGGTGGCGACCGCTCGTCACGCCTGATCCTCACAACATTTGTATCTGGCCACGTCAGTGTCGGGGTATGGGACTCGACGAGGACGCACTCGACTATCACCGACTGGACCCCCCGGGAAAGCTCGAGATTTCGACGACGAAGCCGACGAACACCCAGCGCGATCTCTCACTCGCGTACTCGCCGGGTGTCGCGGCGCCGTGTATGGAGATCCACGAGGACGAAACCGACGCCTACACCTACACCGCGAAGGGTAATCTCGTCGGCGTCGTCTCGAACGGCTCCGCGGTGCTCGGACTCGGCGATATCGGCGCACGGGCATCCAAACCCGTCATGGAAGGGAAAGGCGTGCTCTTCAAGCGCTTCGCCGACATCGACGTCTTCGACATCGAACTCGACACCGACGATCCCGAGCGGTTCGTCGAGGCCGTCTCGATGATGGGGCCGACCTTCGGCGGAATCAACTTAGAAGACATCGCCGCTCCCGAGTGTTTCACGATCGAGGAACGCCTCCGCGAGGAGATGGACGTCCCCGTCTTCCACGACGACCAGCACGGGACGGCGATCATCTCCGGCGCGGCATTGCTCAACGCGGCCGAGGTCGCCGGAAAGGACCTCGAAGACCTCGAGATCGTCTTCTCCGGCGCCGGCGCGAGCGCGATCGCGACGGCCCGCTTCTACGTCTCGCTCGGCTGTCGGAAGGAGAACATCACGATGTGTGATTCCTCGGGGATCATCACCGAGGCGCGCGCCGAGAACGGCGATGCCAACGGGTACAAGCGCCAGTTCGCTCGCGACATCCCGGAAGGCGACCTCGCGGATGCCATGGAGGGCGCTGACGTCTTCGTCGGCCTCTCGGTCGGCGGCATCGTCAGCCAGGAGATGGTCCGTTCGATGGGATCGAACCCGATCATCTTCGCGATGGCCAATCCCGACCCGGAGATCACCTACCCCGACGCGAAAGCGGCTCGCGACGACTCGGTCATCATGGCGACCGGGCGCTCCGATTACCCCAATCAGGTCAACAACGTGCTCGGCTTCCCCTTTATCTTCCGGGGCGCGCTCGACGTGCGCGCGACGGACATCAACGAGAAGATGAAGGTCGCCGCCGCCCGTGCACTGGCCGACCTGGCACGCGAGGACGTCCCCGACGCGGTGGTCAAGGCCTACGGCGACGAACCTCTCCAGTTCGGCCCCGAGTATATCATCCCGAAGCCGGTCGATCCCCGGGTCCTCTTCCGCGTCGCGCCGGCGGTCGCGAAGGCCGCGATCGACTCGGGCGCTGCCCGCGTCGAACTCGATCTCGACGAGTACGAGGCCGAACTCGAGGCCCGTCTCGGTAAATCCCGCGAGATGATGCGGGTCGTGCTCAACAAGGCCAAGAGCGATCCAAAACGCGTTGCGCTCGCGGAGGGCGACGACGAGAAGATGATCCGGGCGGCCTACCAGCTCGCCGAACAGGGGATCGCCGAGCCGATCCTGATCGGCGAAGAGGCGGGAATCACCGAGACGGCGGCCGATCTCGGCCTCGACTTCGAACCGACCGTCGCCGATCCGATGGCGGGCGATTACGACGCGTACGTCGACCGACTCTACGAACTCAGAAAGCGCAAGGGACTCTCGCACTCCGAAGCCAAGGACCGCATCCGCCGCGACACCAACTACTTCGGTAGCGTGATGGTCGAAGAGGGTGACGCCGACGCACTCCTCACCGGGCTGATGCACAACTACCCCTCCGCGCTCCGTCCACCACTGCAGGTGATCGGGACCGCCGACGACGTCGACCACGTCGCGGGCGTCTACCTCCTCGCGTTCAAGAACCGCGTCATCTTCATCGCGGACGCGACGGTGAACATGGACCCCGACGAGGAGGTCCTCGCCGAGGTTACCCAGCAGACCGCGAACCTCGCCCGCCGGTTCAACGTCGAACCGCGAGCCGCCCTGCTGTCGTACTCGAACTTCGGGAGCGTCGACAACGAGGGGACGCGAAAGCCCCGCCGCGCAGCCAACATGCTCCGGAACGACCCCGACGTCGACTTCCCCGTCGACGGTGAGATGCAGGCCGACACGGCCGTCGTCGAGGACATCCTCGAGGGAACCTACGGCTTCTCGGATCTGGACGAGCCCGCAAACGTCCTCGTCTTCCCGAACCTGGAGGCGAGCAACATCGGCTACAAGCTCCTCCAGCGTCTCGGCGGCGCCGACGCGATTGGCCCGATGCTCGTCGGGATGGACGAGCCAGTTCACGTGTTGCAGCGGGGCGACGAGGTCAAGGATATCGTCAACCTGGCCGGGGTTGCGGTTGTGGATGCGCAAGAGTAGCGCGGTTCGGAGTGAGCGCAGCGAGCGAGAACCGCGTTCTACGAGCGGGGAGGAACGACCCGCGAGTAGCGAAGGCCTCGTATCGGAACGGCGAACGAAGTGAGCCGTGGAAGAGTGGCGCGGTTTGAGCGAACGGAGTGAGCGAGAACCGCGTTTTACGAGCGGGGAACGGAGTGACCCGCGAGTAGCGCGGTTCAAACGAAGTAAGCGAGATCCTCGGACAGCCGAACGAGGAAGCAGGACCCGTCAACAACCAAGGAGAAGGCCTGAACCTCGAACGCAGGCCCGCCGAGGATCGACGTCGAAGGTTCAAGATCTCTTTTACCAAACCTTAGCATTATAGATGATGCCCGTGAAATATCCACCATGGAACGACGTGCATACCTCGGCGTCGCCGCGGCAGGGCTCGTTCTCGCTGGCGGACGGTATGCGACCATGCTCGACGGGCAGGCTGTTCCCGACGGAATCGATGTCGCGACCGAACACGTAGTCGACGACGTGCTCGAAGGTGGGCTGAGTACGCAGCAGGGACCGGACGAATATCCAGTTCACTATTACCACCTCGTTCCCGACGAAGCTTCGGCTTCAGCGGCACTCACCGAGGAAGCCAGCCGGAAATCGTTCGTACAGGAGACCGAGTTCGACCGGTCGGTCTTGCTCGTCGTCCAGTACATGATGTCGAGTGAACAGTGGCTAACGCTCGAACAGATCGAGCGCATCGAGGATGGACTCGCTGTGGCCGTCGACACGGAATCACCCGCTGGTGAGTACGTGCAGGATGAAGGCGTTCACTCACTGATGATTCGGATCACTGACGACAAAGGGACCATACCGACCGAGTTGCGTGTGTCGGTCAATTCTGAGCGAATCGATGTATGAGTACGCTGTACGGACGGCTTAGAGTGTTTGTTCCGGTAGCAATTCGTTGGTGACCGACCGACGAACCGAATAACGCTTGGGCGGGCGACATGAGAAACCGGTCGGAGCGGGGGACAGGTAACGCGAACTGCGGGCGACGAGAATCGAGCGAGTGAATCGATCCCAGGCTGACACGGTCGGCCTCCGGTATTACTTGTACGCGTCGTTCATGCCGCCGTCGCTGGCGGTCGTCGACGGGGAGGCGGTCGTCGCGGTGACGAACTCGCGCCAGTGACGGATGCCCCAGATGCCGAGGCCGGTGCAGATGATGCCGGCGGCGAGGAAGACGACGATCAGGCCGCGTCGGAGGAGCGCGGTCGGGTTGTAGGCGAGGTAGAATGCGCCCTCGGTGGCCAGGCCGAAGAGGAGGGAAGCGGCGAACCCGATGCCGGCGGTGGCGATCAGGATCTGCATGCCGTCACGATTGCGATTGTCGAGTTTGAGCAGGGAGACGATGAAGGCGAGTGCGAAGACGAGGACGTAGATGGGAAGTCGGGTCACGAGGTTGGTGACGACCAGGCCCTCGACGACGACGGCGATGCCGACGAACGCCAGTGTGAGGAGGATCGTCGACGGGACGACGGTGAGGACGGCCCGACTAGTCAGGAGGTCGACGATGCGATCCGTGTTCATGCCCTACTCACGTGGGTACTCCCTCAAAAACGTTGAGGAACTGGTGACCGTCGGGCAGGGTGACCAGTCGGGGATCGGACGGGAAGCATATATGGGGGGACTACATAGCGAGAACCGATAGGTATGGCCGAATCGATCGAGCGCTTCCCCGTCTCGGAGAAGGGCTACTCGCTGCCCATCAACGACGTCCTGACGGGACGCGGGTTCATCACCGGCAAGTCCGGCAGTGGTAAGTCTAACACGGCGAGCGTCGTTGCGGAGGAACTGCTCGATCGAGGCCTGGGGCTGTTGATCATCGACACGGACGGCGAGTACAGCGCCCTGAAAGATCGCTACGAACTGCTCCAGGTCGGCGGCGACGACGCGTGCGATCGGGAGATTACGGCCGAGGACGCGCCGCTGATCGCCGACCTCGCACTGGAGGAGAACGTGCCGATCATCCTGGACGTCTCCGGTTACATGGACGAGGAAGTGGCCGACGACGTCATCCACGCGGTCGTGCGCGAACTCTTCGTCGCGGAGAAGCAGCACCAGAAACCGTTCTTGCTGTTCGTCGAGGAGGCCCACGAGTTCATTCCCGAACGGGGCGGTGGCGACGACGTCCACAAGATGCTGGTCCGCGTAGCAAAACGTGGCCGAAAGCGCGGCCTCGGCGTCGTCGCGATGTCCCAGCGACCCGCCGCGGTCGCGAAGGACTACATCACGCAGTGTGACTGGCTCGTCTGGCACCGCCTCACCTGGGAGAACGACACGAAGGTCGCGGGTCGAATTCTCGGCGGGGACGCGGCCGAGAGCGTCCAGTCACTCGACGACGGGGAGGCGCTCGTCATGACCGACTGGGACGAGAAACTCTCACGGGTCCAGTTTCGCCGGAAGAAGACGATCGATCGAGGGTCGACGCCGACGCTCGAAGACGCGTACGGGCCGCCATCAGCCCGCGAAGACCACGTCACTGGAACGACGGAAGAGGAAGCGGACGACGAGGCATCCGAGAACACGGCCGGCGACGGCGACGGTGATAGCGGCGACACGACCGATTCGGCCGACGAACCGGAGCCGGCCACGGAGGAGCCACGGCCCGAAGACGACGGCGGATCGGCCCAGGATCGGACGAGCAACTGGGACCTGAGCGACGTCGACATCGAACCCACACAGCCGTCGCTCGAGGCGGCATCGGCCGAGCAACCGACGCCGGCCGATAGTGTCGACAGGGGCCAGGCAGGCAGCGGCCCGAGGACGGAACCGGCGACCGCCGAACCGAGCACTGCCACACCGAAACCGCCGGCGCAAGCCGACCAAGGGCATTCTGGTGCGAGGACACCCGCGGCGAGCCCCGAGCAAACCGGCGATCCCCAACCCGACGCCTCAGTGCAGGTGAGTGGCACGACCGACGGTGGATCGGTGTCTCGACGCCGGCAGGCGCCATTGGACGAACCCGACGAGTACGATCCGCTCTGGGAGATCGCACAGTTGATCGTCTACTGTTACGGTGTCATCGCGGACACCCACGCGAGATTCTACCAGTCGCTCAGACGGCGATACACCACACTCTGTCTCCGATTTCGGCAAACGGCATTTGGAACCTACCAGCGCGGATCGGCGGGCCGAATCGAGCGTCGTGTCGGAACTGCACTGGCGATGATCACGGTACTGGTCGTCTACGCGATCGTCGCCGTCGCGATCGTCGCCGGGCTAAATCAGTATCGAACGCAGATCGGGTAACTGGCTACTTGGGACCAGGCAGTCCGGAGAGCCGTCCCAGTCGGACCGTCGACACCAACCGATCGGCCCGCTACATTTTTGAGCAGGCTGGCACGAGAGTCACCATGGTCACGGTCCGGGCGCCGGCGACGAGCGCGAATCTGGGGAGCGGGTTCGACGTGTTCGGGCTCGCGCTGGCTCGCCCGGCCGACGTCGTCCACGTAGAGAAAGCCGACGAGACGACGATCACGGTCGAGGGAATCGGCAGCCAGTACGTCCCGGAGGATCCGCGAAAGAACACCGTTGGAGCCGTCGCCGAGGCGCTCGACGCACCGGCGTCGATCACGATCGACAAGGGTGTCAGACCGTCCTCGGGGCTCGGCTCGTCGGCGGCGAGTGCAGCCGGCGCCGCCGTCGCACTGGACGCGCTCTACGGCCGCGAGACAGATCCGGAGGAGCTCGTTCGCATCGCGGCGAAAGGCGAAGCCGTCGTCTCCGGCGAGGCCCACGCCGACAACGTCGCGCCCGCGATCCTCGGTGGCTTTACCATCGCCACCCCGGAGGGAATCACGTCGATGGAGACGTCGCTCTCGCTCGTCGCCTGCCTGCCGGACATCGTCGTCTCGACCAGAGACGCACGGGCGGTGGTCCCGTCGGAACTCTCGCTGGATGATCTCGTCGGTACTGTCGGTGCGGCGGCGACACTCACTGCCGGGGTGGCACGGAACGATCCCGAGCTCGTCGGACGCGGGATGGCCGACGGCGTCGTCACCCCGACACGCGCGGCACTGATCGACGGCTACGACGCAGTCCACGCCGCAGCCACCGCGGCGGGGGCGACGGGCGTCACAGTGAGCGGCGCCGGCCCGGCCGTCCTCGCCGTCTGTCAGGACGGGACGACCGAAGCTGTCGCGTCGGCGATGATCGACGCCTTCGCCGAGCAGGGTGTCGACAGTCACGCCTACCAGACGATCGTCGGGCAGGGCGCAGAAGTGTTCGTCTAGGTGCTTCGTCCCAGTCGCGTCCCTCGTCCTCGTCTCAGACGCCGCGGCCTTGCAGTTTCTCTTCGTCCGACAGGTCGACGTTCGCGTCGCCTTTCATTCCCTTGCCAACGTTCGTCGCGATCTCGGCGAGCCGCTCGGGGTCGTCCCAGTTGTTGACGGCTTCGACGATCGCTTCGCCCATGGCTCGCGGGTTCTCCGCGCCGAAGATGCCGCTGCCGACGAAGATGCCGTCACACTCGTGGTGCATCATGAGCGCCGCGTCGGCGGGCGTCGCGATGCCGCCGGCGGCGAAGTTGACGACCGGCAGGCGACCCATCTCGGCGGTCTCGTGCACGAGTTCGGCGGGCGCTTCGATGTCGCGGGCGTAGGCCTCGCGTTCCTCGTGAGTCATCCCAGCGAGTTCCCGAATGGCGCCCTTGATCGTCCGCTGGTGGTGGACGGCCTGGTTGACGTCGCCGGTTCCCGCCTCGCCCTTGGTCCGGATCATCGCTGCACCTTCCTCGATCCGGCGGAGTGCCTCGCCGAGATCGCGAGCGCCACAGACGAACGGCGCGGTGAAGTCCCGCTTGTCGATGTGGTAGGCGTCGTCGGCCGGTGTGAGCACCTCCGACTCGTCGATCATGTCGACGCCCGTGGCCTCCAGGATCTGGGCCTCCTTCGTGTGGCCGATCCGGGCCTTACCCATCACCGGGATCGAGACCTCGTCGATGATCTCGGCGACGTCCGCGGGATCGGCCATCCGCGCGACGCCGCCGCGCTTGCGAATGTCCGCGGGGACGGCCTCCAGGGACATGACGGCGACGGCACCCGCGTCCTCGGCGATGCGCGCCTGTTCGCGATTCACGACGTCCATGATGACGCCGCCTTTCTGCATCTGTGCGAAGCCTCGCTTGACGAGGTCGGTCCCCCGTCGGAGATCCTCCAGATCGGTCGCAGTCTCGGTCATACTGCCGGCTTTGCCCCCGCCTTACTTACGCGTATCCATTCCGTCAGTTCGATTTGTGGCTGCCCAGTCGGGATGAAAATTCGGTACTACCACCCAAAATTACGAGAGGGAACGACACTGATCCGCCGAGCGGCAGTCAGAATGTCCCCCCACAATACGGACGAACGCCATCGGCCCCACAACGTAGTATTCGGACGGGCGTCGGCCCACTCGTGGCGAGGCCGACGGAGGGGAAATTGGATCGACAGGAACGGCGACAGCATCGCCGCAGCTCGACCGACAGTACGTCGGTTCGACCTCGGGGAGGCGGCTCTCCCGCACTGAATCGCTACCTCTTTGCGGGTTCGCTGAGTGGGACAGGCCGATGGCAGTGGCCACAGCTC
>JGI2924J29684_1078567_pt1 | contig 67214 bp, 66 predicted proteins | sample BenlonsequencITS_FD_29684 | JGI IMG/M metagenome (IMG submission 29684)
TTCTCAAATCCAATTTCTTACCTTCGAGACCATTCGCAAAACCACCAAAAACCGAGTGAAATCGCTCTTAAGAAATTGAGCGCAAGAAACCGTAGTTGAGAAACCGCTACCGTGAAATCGAACTTACGGAGCCAACGCCGCCGCTACTCCTCTGGGGATCCCAGAAAGATCCTCAAAAAGTCCACGCATGCAAAAACCCGCTGCACTTTCCTAAGAAAGTGCAGCGGGTGATTGTGCCAGATGTAGGATTCGAACCTACGTAGGCGCAAGCCGACGGATTTACAGTCCGCTCCCATTGGCCGCTCGGGCAATCTGGCGGGCACCTCGTTTGGTGCGCCTCATACTTTACTATGAGACCCCGCCTGTTATGCAAATCGGCAGGTTAAGTGGTGGATTACGGGGTTATCCGACGCGCTTGACTGTGAAGGTTGCAAGGTTGCGGAGGGCTTCCTTGACGGTGCTGTCTGGGAGGCGGTCGAGTTCTGCGTTGGCGATGTCCATGTAGCGGTAGACCTCGTCGAGGGCTGCTTGGCGTCCGCCGGATTGGGAGAGGAGCTCGAGGACGTGGTTGACGGTCTCGTCGTCTTCTAGAGGGCCGGTGAGGATGTCGCGGAGTTCTGCGCCGACGGGGGTGTCTTCACGGAGTGCGTAGAGCACTGGGAGGGTGAATACACCTTCGCGGAGGTCGGTGCCGGGCGTTTTTCCGGATTCGTGGGTTTCCGAGAAGATGTCGATGATGTCGTCGACGATTTGGAAGATCATGCCGACGGCTGCGCCGAAGTTCTTCAGGGCGTCGATGTGTTCAGGTGCGGCGCCTGCGTGCATGGCTCCCAAATAGCCTGCGGAGGCGATGAGGACACCAGTTTTTTCACGGATTACGTTGGTGTAGTGCTCGATCGGGTCGGTGTCGCGTGGCCCGACTGTTTCGCGCATTTGGCCGGTGACTAGTTCGCCGAATGTTTCGGCAAAGTGGGCGACTGTGTCGGTACCCAGCTGACTCATCAGACCTGATGCATGTGCTAGGAGGATGTCGCCTGCGAGGATGGCTACGGAGTTGTCCCATCGCGCGTTAGCACTTGGGACGCCGCGGCGCATGGATGCCTCGTCCATGACATCGTCGTGGTACAGGGTGGCCAGGTGGGTGATCTCTACGACAACGGCGGCTTTGATGACGTTTTCGGAGAGTGGTTTTTCACCGAACTCGGAGGCCAGCAGTGCAAACATGGGGCGGAATCGTTTGCCGCCGGCTCGTGTTAGGTGCATGACGATATCGACGAGGAAGTCTTCCCCGGACGATAGTTCAGTGTGCAGGAGTTCTTCTACCTGCACCATGGCGTCATTGATCCTGGCCGTTAGCTCGGGATCACCAAACTCGACCTGAGATGCTCCTGTGGTGGATACACCTTCTTTTCCGAGCCCGTGGGAACGGGTTGGAACGGTTCGGCCGCTACTCATTCATCGCTACCTTTGGTGATCGAGTGTGGATTCATTCTTTCGGTGAATCCAGTGAAATGGACAAAAAGCTTTTTGTTTAACCGTAGTCGACGGAAGGCACTTGAAGCACCTTGGGTTAGTCTTCTTGCTCTCCGGACTGAGACAATGGGGTTTGTGTCTACAACTTTTGATGTGTTGATCATCGGCGCGGGCCCCTCAGGTGCCAGCGCCGCCGTCCATGCGGCCAGGACTGGGCTTCAAACATTGCTTATCGACGCCTCCTCCTTCCCGCGGGATAAAACGTGTGGCGATGGCCTTACTCCCCGTGCGATTCACCAGCTAGAACTTCTAGGTGTTGCTGATCAGGTTACCGGGGATTATTTCAACAAGGGCTTGAAACTGCATGGTTTTGGTGGCTCTGTTGAGGCGCCGTGGCCGGAGACATATTTCACGAATAAGGGTTCCGCGATGTCGCGGATGGAGTTCGATGATTTGTTATTCCGCTTGGCAAAATCTCATGAGGAAGTAACCACGTGGGAGAACGCGAGCGCCCAAGACCCCATTTTGAGGGGGAATTTCTTGGAAGGCGTTGTGATTAATCACGCAGGGCAAGAGAAAACCGTCAAGGCGAAGCATGTGATTATTGCCGATGGTGTCCGCTCCCCTTTCGGTAAGAAACTGGGTAGGCAGTGGCAACGCGATGAGGTGTATGGCATTGCGGCTCGTGCTTATTGTGAAACTCCGCTGTCTGATGAACCGTGGATTCACTCCCATGTGGAACTGCGCGATGAAGATGGTGTGGTGCAGCCAGGATATGGGTGGATTTTCCCGCTGGGCAACGGCACGGTGAATTTGGGTTGTGGCGCGCTCTCGACGGATACGAGACCAGCGAAGATCAATACGAAGAAATTGTTGAGCTTCTATGCGGGTCAGCGTCGTAAAGCATGGCAACTCGGGCCCGAGCACGACGTCGCCTCTGCCCTGCTGCCTATGGGCGGCGCGGTGTCGAATGTGGCTGGCGCGAACTGGATGCTGATCGGCGATTCCGCCGCGTGTGTGAACCCGCTGAACGGCGAAGGCATCGACTATGGCCTGGAAACCGCGGCGATGGCCGTCGACACGCTTGTGGAAAACCCCAAGCGCGATTTGACCTTGGTATGGCCACATAGGTTGCGCGACGCGTACGGCGAGACCTTCATGTTGGCGCGCACGGCTGCTCGACTGCTGACGTACCCGCAGTTTTTGCCGATGGCTGGGCCGCTCGCATTCCGCGGGCCGCTGCAAAAGGCCATCATGCCGGCGGCTGCGCGTTTGATGGGCAACCTGATCACAGAGGAGGATAAAGACCTGCTCGCCAGGGGTTGGCAGGCCGCCGGATCCGCGATTAGTTGGGCGCGGAAGGGCTCCCCTCTGTGGGACTCGACTAGTTCTCTGGTTTAATCGCCGAGTGCAGCGCGACGATGCCGAAGGTCAGGTTCTGCCAACCGCAATCTGACCAACCATTCTGGTTGATCTCCCGTGCTAGTTCCGCCTGGCTAGGCCATGCGCGGATGGAATCAGCCAGGTAAATGTAGGCCTCCGGGTTGGACGATACTGCGCGCGCCGCCTGGGGCAGCAGGCGCATGAGGTACTCCTTGTACACGGTGCCGAACACAGGGATCACGGGGGTGGAGAACTCCGCCACGGTGAGGCGTCCACCAGGTTTAGTCACGCGGGCCATTTCTTTCAGGCCAGCGCGGAAATCGTGAATATTGCGCAGACCATAAGAAATGGTCACAGCATCAAAGCTGTTGTCTGCAAACGGCAACTGCATGCCATCGCCCACAACCTTGGACACATCGCGGTCTTTACCTGCGGCGAGCATGCCCTGGGAGAAATCACACGCCACACAAAACGCGCCGGATTTTGCCAACTCCACGGTGGAAACGGCTGTTCCTGCAGCTAGATCAAGCACCTTCTCCCCTGGCTTGAGGTCCAGGCGCTGCCTAGTGCGCTTTCGCCACACACGGTCCTGACCAAAAGAAAGCACGGTATTGGTGAGATCGTAGTTCTTTCCGACGTCATCGAACATTGACGCTACGTCGAAGGGGTCCTTGTCTAAATCTGCTTTAGCCACGCGTTCGAGTCTAACCCAGGAGCTTTAGTGGGAGGTTATTTGGCTGCGATGCTTAGCGCCCTTAGCTCCACCGATGGACAACCAACCGATACCCAAAATGATGAACCACACTGGCGTCGCGATGAGCGCTGCACGGGTATCCGGCTCCAGGGACAGCACCACCAACATCGCTGCGAAGAACACCAACACCACAACTGCCATGACCACGCCGCCAGGCATTTTGAAAATCGACTTTTTGTGTAATTCCGGGCTGTTGCGGCGGTAGACGATATAAGCCACCAAAATGTAGGACCACACCACCATGAACAACACCGAAGAAACCGTGGTGATCAGTGTGAATGCCTCGATGACAGTGCCGCCAGCGTACAGCAAACCCACCGCTGGAATGAGGCAAATCACAGAAAAAGTCAATCCCCTGGCTGGCACCAAGTTCTTGGACAACCGGCTCCACCGTTTCGGAGCTGCGCCTTCCAAAGACAATCCATACAACATGCGGGAGGTGGAGAAAATACCACTGTTGGCAGACGACGCTGCAGAAGTGATGACCACAAAGTTAATGATGCCTGCCGCCGCTGGGATTCCTGCCAGCGCGAACATCTGCACGAATGGGCTGTTGTCAGCACGGACCTGATCCCATGGGGTGACCATCATGATGACAGCCAACGCCAAAACATAGAACACCACGATGCGGATGGGAATGGAGTTGATTGCCCGAGGAAGCGTCTTGGTGGGATTCTCAGTCTCTGCAGCTGCAGTGCCGGCAAGTTCAATCCCGACGAACGCAAAGATAGCGATCTGGAAACCAGCCAAGAAACCGGTGATGCCGTTGGGGAAAAATCCGCCATGCTCAATGAGGTTGTTGAACTGCGCGGTGGTGCCATTAGGTGATTCAAAGGCTGTGACCACCATGAAAAGTCCCACGACGATCAAGGACACGATAGCCACGATTTTGATGATGGCGAACCAAAACTCCATCTCACCGAACAGTCGTACCGCAGCCAAGTTCAGGGCAAACAGCAACGCAATGGTGAGCACACCTGGAAGCCACAATGGGATCTCAGGCCACCAGTATTGGGTGTATCCAGTGATCGCCACGATGTCCGCCATGCCTGTGGCAATCCAGCAGAACCAATATGTCCAGCCGGTGACAAAACCTGCGCCAGGACCCAAAATATCAGAGACCGCATCGCGCAAAGATTTGTAATTCAAATTGGCGAGCAGCAGCTCTCCCATGGCACGCATGACGAAGAAAAGCATGAAACCAATAATGGCGTACACCAAAATTACTGATGGCCCCGCAACGGAGATCGTCTTGCCGGACCCCATGAACAGACCCGTACCGATCGCTCCGCCGATGGCGATGAGCTGAAGGTGTCTATTGCTCAAACCGCGCTTGAGGTGCGGTTCGTGATTCTCCTGGACTGCTGAATCAGAAATGGTCGTGCTCCTTGGGAATATAAGGATGTGAAGCGTTAATGGGCGCTAATCCTACTCCCATGGATTAATTCTGCAGAGTTAAGCCTCGATGCTGATGCGGGTGCGAACACCCAGCGCGCGAGCAACCCACAGTGGAAGCTTTGCTACTTCAGCGCTAGGGCCAAAGAATGTCAGTGGGATGCGCTGTGACAATGCGATTACATCCGCGTAGTGCTGGAGAAGCTGGGTGCACAAAGCTTCCCAGGTCTTGTCTTTCACACCTTCCCAAGCAGCTGCGCACATTTCGGAGTGGCGGGAATCGTCCAAAATCCATTCGGCTGCAGCGGGGAGGGTTTCCTTGAAATCTACAACATCAAGAAGCAGGCCGTTGACGCCTTCGTTGATCAAATCAATGGGACCACCTGCGCGTGGGCCAATGGTGGGCACACCTGATGCTTGGGCTTCCTGGATCGCCTGGCAGAAGGTTTCAAACTCACCTGGGTGCACAAACAGATCGAGTGATGCGTAGGTGGTGGCTAGTTCCTCGCCGCCGAGAGCTCCTGTGAAGATCGCATCCGGCATCATTTCCTGCAGGTACTTGGCCTCTGGGCCATCACCGACGATGACCAATTGGATGTCTGAGCGTCCGGATAATCCAGCAAGGCACTCCACGCCCTTTTCGGATGCAAGGCGCCCAACGAAACCAACGATCTTCTTTGCTCCACTTGGATCCCAAGACTTACGTAGCGCTACGGAACGCTTTCCAGGGTGGAAACGCTTGGAGTCCACGCCCCGAGCCCAGTGGAAAATATCATTAATTCCGTGGTCACGCAGCTCGTCAATGCTCATGGATGAGGGAGCAAGGGTGCGCTGGCACATGTTGTGGACCGTCTTGATCCATTCCCAGCTTGCAGTGGCCAACGGTGCCAGGTGGTAGCGCTGGGAGAACCCTGCGACATCAGTTTGATAGATAGCAATTGCTGGGATGCGCAGCTGCCTTGCTGCGAATGCTGCCGCTCCACCGAGCACAAATGGGGATGCCAGGTGAATGATGTCTGGGTTGTACTCGCGCAGCACAGAGGTAACTGAGGGCAGAGGAACACCGATGGGCAGTGAATCAATCAGTGGGACCCGAACGGTGGGGACGCGCACAATTTCAAAGCCCAGGTAGTGGCCGATTTCTTCTTCAAAATCCCGGGCACCCGGCGCGATGACGAGCGCGTCGTGTCCGTTGGCTTTCAAATGCTCCAACACCCGGAGCACCGAGTTGGTGACTCCGTTGACATTTGGAAGGAACGACTCTGCAACAATTGCTACCCGCATGGGCCTTATTATCTCCACATCATGCCTACATCGCAGTTAACCGAACATGGCTTTATCGAGAACTTTATTTAAGTGTTGAGATCTTTTCGGTTACATCCTGGTGAATGCTCCCGGCATAGAGCTTTACACTGTGGTTTCGTTGGCGTCGTCGGATCGTCTTCCGAATCTGCCCACTCCCAGCCATAGTACTGACCAGGTAGCGGTGGCGACAGCTGCGACACTAAGCGCTGGGATGATGGACAGTGTCCACTTGCGGCCTTCTACTTTGACCAGGTCTGGATCTGATTTGGCGTAGTTCACCCACACGCGTTGCCCCTCGCCCAGTCCCGTGGGGAACAACAGGCCGGTGGCTGGTGAGTGATAGATGCCGTTTTCATCTTGGAAATCCACCGTTGTGCGGTAGCTGCCGACGTTGGTTACTTGTGCCAAGGCGCGCCCGGAGTTGCCTTCGATAGTGCGGTCGTTAAGGAATGGCCCGATCACCATGGAGGCTGCTCCGAGCATCGCTGCTATAAAAAGGACAATGAGCAGTTGTCGGGCCCGTCGGCGCACTTGGTACCACTCCATTTAGTGCACCGTGTCCATGAGAGCTTGCTGTTGTGCACGGCGGGTATCTCGGACGGTCGAAGCTTCAATAATGGTGAATCCGGATACTTCGGTGGTATCAACTAGCGCGATGATGAGGTCTTGGAGGTTGTCTACCACTTGGTGTTCAATGCCGTAGCCTGCGCAGAGATCCGCGATGGACGCGTCGTGTGGGGTACCGAAAGCACGCTCGAAGTTGGGGCGGAGACCATCTGCGCCGGTTTCTAGGAGTTCGAAGATTCCGCCACCGTTGTCGTTGGAGACCACGATGGTGAGGTTTTCTGGGCGTGGTTCATCAGGGCCGATGAGCAGTCCGCCAATATCGTGAAGGAACGACAGATCGCCCAGAAGGGCCACAGTGCGTGGCGCGCGGATTTCATCGGGGTGGCGGGACTGCACAGCAAGTGAAGTGCCGATTGCTTGAGCAACAGAACCATCAATGCCTGCGACACCTCGTGGGGAGAAGGTATCCACGCCATCAAAAGGCATACCCACCAGGGAGAGGTCACGGATTGAGTTGGATGCTGCAGCAAAGAGAGTATCGCCGGTGCCTAAGGTATCCGCCACGGCTGCGGCAACATGGAGGCCGGTGAAACCGAATTCTTGGTTGTCCAGGACGTCACGCACACCATCGGCCGCAAGTTCTGATGCTGCCGAACAGATCTTTAGCCACTGCTTTTCCTGGGTGCCGGTGACTTTCACTGTGCTGCCCACCTGATCGGCATGGCGGCCGGGATCAGTGATGATATCGGTGCGTGAAAGCACAGTTAATTTAATGCCAGGATCTGACATCAACTTCAACACTCCGCGGTGCAGCGTGGGGTGTCCCACCACGATCACATGATCAGGCCTGGTGTTTACCACATAGCCTTCCGCGGAGACCTGCTCCTTCAGCAAGATTTCAGCAGCCAGTGGGTGCACCGGATTATAAGGCTTTGGTGCAGTAGGTTCAGCGATGGTGGGCACATCTTCCAGCCCTTCCACTTCCCATGCTTCATCACCGGCAATCACGAGGGTGTGCTCCCCCAGGTCCACGGTCACCTCACCGTGGTTGATCCAGCGATGCGTCCATGATGCTCCAACTGCCTCACCATGAAGCTCTGGCAGTTCAGGAGCAACCAAAGGAACATCAAGTGCAAGATTGAAATGACGCGGAATCTGGGAAGCCCCCTGAGCAAGGCTTTCAGCAATCTGCGCTACCTGATCCAGCTCAGTGATACCGACCGTCGGTGCAAGATCACCAAAAATACCGGTCTGGTTAATCGTTTGGCTCGCCCCCGTTCCCACCAAATGTGCAGGACGGTCAGCAGAGAGCACAATCAACGGGATATGGGCATGCGCAGCTTCAGCAACAGCAGGCAGGCAGTTAGCTACAGCCGTGCCGGAGGTCATCACCACAGCCACCGGCCGGGCCTGGGTACGCGCTAGGGACAGCGCCAAAAATGAGGCGCTGCGCTCGTCGATACGCACATGGACACGCAGATCCTGCCGCGCCAGCAACTCAAGCGACAACGGTGAGTTCCTGGATCCTGGGCATAACACCACGTCAGTGACGTGTGGTGCGAGGGAATCAATAACGGCGCGGGCAAGATCTTGAGCTGGCGTGCTGGACATGCACAACAGTCTAGATCGTCTCCAGGTACGGATACGATTCACGCACGCGCTCAAACCACCAATCACGCCTATCTTTGCTGGCAGCAAGCGTTTCCAAACGATCCATTTCCGGGGCAATTACACGCGTTTCCATGAACCCATCAGTGATTGCGTGCGGGGTCGCGACATCCTCCAGGAACAACTGCGAAGTCGCAAGACCCGCCGCCGCTGGTGGCACATCAATGAGATCGTCATCATCCAACTTCGGCAACGCCGCCACCGCAGCCAACCCAGCATTCATCCCCACAACCGTGTCCAACGCACTTGCTACAGTGATGTCCATCGTGCGCGCCCGCAAATGTTGCACCACCTCAAGTACCCTTTTCACACCACCCAAAGGAGCAACCTTCACCACAGCCACATCCGCAGCACGCAGATCCGCCACCCGATAAGGATCATCAGATTTTCTGATCGATTCATCCGCTGCAACGCGCACAAAAAGTCCGCGCCGCTGCACCGTCATGCGCACTTCCGCCAGTTCCTCCACGGTGGCACACGGCTGCTCTAAATAATCCAACGGCGCCAACGCCTGAGCCGCCTCCACCGCCTGCTCCACACTCCACCCACAATTGGCATCAACACGGATGATCGCGCCGGGGCGTGCCTCACGGGCAGCGGCAACTCGCGCGATGTCATCAGCCAAGGTCTGGCCTGGTTCCGCGACCTTTACTTTGATGGTGCGACAGCCTGGGAAACGGTCCAAAACTTCTGCCACTTGATCGGCCGGAACAGCTGGGATGGTGGCATTGACTTCCACGCGATCACGCAACGGCGCCGGAAAACCCTCCCACGCTGCTTCAATGCCGGACTTTAGCCAACTGGCCGATTCTTGCGGGTCATACTCAAGGAAGGGCGCGAACTCTCCCCAACCAGCAGGGCCTTCAATCAGCAAAGCCTCCCTGGTGGTGACGCCACGAAACTTCACACGCATCGGCAGCGACACCACGTGGGCGCGCTCTAGAATCTCATCAACAGTTGGGGTGCTCATGGGGAACCATCCTAAATTAGGTGGACGCCGTGGTCGTCGATAAGCAGTGCCTGTCCATCTTTAAGCAGGACCAGCGGGAATTCGGCGCCGTAGGTGCGCACGGTTTCCGCAAACACATCGATGGGAAATTGCGGGATCGTGCCACCAGCATGGGGCACCACGACATGCTCGCACAGGCCTAGACCTGAATAGTCGCTTAAATTCGGCGCGACATCGGGGCTATCCAAAAAGCTGATCGGTTCAATCGAAGGACCTGCAATTACCGCGCCGGCGCTCGTTCCAATATACGGTAGACCAGCGCGAACATGCTTAATCAACACCTCATCATTGCCTGTGGAACGCAGCAGCCACATCAGATCAAAAGTCTCACCGCCCGCCACATACACCCCATCAACCTCACCAAGCACCCGATCCACTTCCTCCGGAGTCGACGTGGAAATCGGCAGCTCACGAATGCTCAAGCCGTGCTCGCGCAGCATATTTCGCTCCGTCTCCATAAAAGGAGCAGCCTCGGGACTATCAGCAAAAAGCCTGGTCGCATCAGGGATATACGCCACGGTACCGCGTACAAAATCCCGAATATGATCATGGCCAAAGGAGGTCAGCAGTAAGCGCATGTGCGCCATTTTAAGGCAAGATGGGGCCATGAATTCGCTTTTCGACGTCTCCCCACACTGGTCCTCCGCCAACGCCAAGCTCACCGCACATTTCAACACCGGAAAATTCTCCACTGGCATGAAATTTGTCAACCTCATTGCCGACTCCGCAGAAGAAGCCAACCACCACCCCGATATCCTTCTCACCTATGGTTTTGTGGAAATCACCCTCACCAGCCACGATGTGGGTGAGATAACCGACCGTGATGTCGCCCTAGCAAAAGTCATCGACGCCCACGCCAAGACCTTGGCCATTTCGGCAGAGGCTTAAGGTTAAAGATTATGAGCAACTACAGCACCGACAACCCTTTTGATCCCACCCAATGGGCCACCGTTCCAGGTTTTGAAGAATTCACCGACATCACCTACCACCGCCACGTGGGCACCACCCGCGCCGATGGCATCGTGCGCATCGCCTTCGACCGCCCCGAAGTTCGCAATGCTTTCCGCCCCCACACCGTCGACGAGCTTTACCAAGCCCTCGACCACGCGCGCCGCACCCCAGATGTTGGAACCATCCTGCTCACCGGCAACGGCCCCAGCGAAAAAGACGGTGGCTGGGCGTTCTGCTCCGGCGGCGACCAACGCATCCGCGGCCGCTCCGGCTACCAATACGCCACCGAACACGCGCGCGACGATGCCACCGCTGATGTCTCCACGGTAGATATTGCCCGCACCAAAGTTGAAGGCGGACGCCTCCACATTTTGGAAGTCCAACGCCTCATCCGCACCATGCCTAAAGTTGTCATCGCAGTAGTCAACGGCTGGGCAGCCGGCGGTGGGCACTCCCTCCATGTCGTTTGCGACCTCACCATCGCTTCCCGCCAAGAAGCACGCTTCAAGCAAACCGACGCTGACGTGGGATCCTTCGACGCTGGCTACGGCTCCGCCTACCTAGCGAAAATGGTCGGACAGAAAAACGCCCGCGAAATCTTCTTCCTCGGACGCACCTACGACGCCGAACGCATGCAACAAATGGGCGCAGTCAACATCGTGGCCGACCACGGCGACCTAGAAAAAGAAGCCATCCAAGCAGCCCGCGAAATCAACACCAAATCCCCCACCGCGCAACGCATGCTGAAATTCGCCTTCAATCTCACCGACGATGGCCTCATGGGACAACAAGTCTTCGCCGGCGAAGCCACCCGCCTGGCCTACATGACGGATGAAGCCGTAGAGGGTAAGGAAGCATTCCTAGAAAAGCGCGAACCCAACTGGAATGAATTCCCTTACTACTACTAGTGAGTTCATGGGGTCCTAAAACACTTACCGGGTACGAGCTCGGCTGTCTTAATTGTTTTTCATGCCCAGCCTCCGCCTCACTTTGAGAGGGGGAGGCTTGCTTTCCTTTTTTACAACGAGACCGCCGGAAGAAAAACCAGAACAGGTTACGCTTTAACATGTGGAATCGCAGCTAGTTGCCTATATAGACGAATCATCAGCCATGCGATCCCAAAACCGCCAAGATTACATGGTGTGCGCGGCTATTATTGATTCTGTCAACTCGGACGCGATACGCACTGAACTCATACCGTTACGCCTTCCAGGTCAGATTAAGCTGCATTGGACAGACGAGCGTGAGAGTCGTCGCAGAACGATAGTCAAGACATTATCCACCCTTGATTCCATGCAAGCTGTAGTTACTCATCGCAGCGAGATAAGTAAAGACAGAACGCTACCGAAGGAAATGCCTCGAAAATATGTATTTTGAGCTATCCAACATGGGAGTCCAATAGGTCGTCCTGGAAAGTCGACAAGTGGCTCAAAATAAAAAGGACATCGAACATATCGTCGCACTACAAGGGCGTGGACAAGCCTCAAAGATTCGTATAGTACACATCCGGGGCGGAGATGAACCTTTACTCTGGATTCCAGATATTTTCTTAGGAGAAATTAACTCTAACTATCTTGGAAATGATCTCTACTGGAAACAATTGCAAGACAGAGTTGTTCTCAATTCATTAACCCCGGAATCACTATGAGAATAAAACAAAGCGAAGACCCTAGGTCCAGTCGTCCGGCTGGGGTCCTAGGGTCTTCTTCCTTCACTGTCGTAACAGGAGGCAATGCTTTCATGCTATCACGATCCCCCTCATGGGTGCACCGCTCAATCCCTTTTATTCGGACATCGAGTTATCCATATGAATGCGGAATCGCCATTGGTGCTATACCAACTACCATTCGCCTTCAAAAGCTGATCTGTGCACACCGTAAATGAAGTTAAAAACATTTTCCGTGAAGCTTTAGCTGAAATCAGGATGAGAATCTTAATTGCCAGCAACAAACTCCCTTGTCACGCTCAGCTCATCTCCATTGACACACGGTGAGGGGAAAACTTCGGCACTCCAAAAGTACGCACATGTAGTTTCTGAAATTCAGGAACTTTCCACCCCCGAAACTCGTTAATATCAGCAAGATCAAAAGAATTCACTCACTGTTCATCTTGTTGGTTCCTTGATTTAAGGTTTTTACTTTCTTAAGTAATTTAACGAATTTGGTCTCGAAACTGACCTAAAACCCCATGTTGCTAGTTGGTGCAAACCAATAATAGCTATAGCCCCAATACAAATGGTCACCCCAATCATGGGGAATTCGAACTCTATCCTGGGCATTTACCGTCAGAAAATCCAAAATCGACATTTGGTTTCTACGCTTTTTAGGGCATACTTCCCAATCGTGACCGAGCTGATTATTTTATTGATTGTTATCGTGACGGCGCTCGCCTTCGATTTCACAAACGGATTCCACGACACCGGCAATGCGATGGCCACATCCATTGCCACAGGCGCTCTAAAACCTAAAGTCGCCGTGGCACTATCCGCCTCACTGAACCTTGTTGGCGCATTCCTCTCTGTAGAAGTTGCGACAACTGTTGCCAAAGGCGTTGTTGACCTCGACCAATTCGACCTAAGCAATGCCTGGGATTCCCACCAGCTCCTGCTTGTCGTCTTCGCCGGCCTCATTGGCGCCATCGTCTGGAACCTTCTGACCTGGCTGCTAGGCATTCCTTCCAGCTCCTCTCACGCACTTTTCGGTGGCCTCATTGGCGCCGCAATTGCTTCACTCGGTTTCGGCGGAGTGGTGTGGGAAGGTGTCTTGTCCAAGATGATCATCCCAGCATTGGCTGCACCAGTTGTTGCAGGTCTCGTGGCCGCCATCGGCACTTTCGCCGTGTACAGCATCACAAAGGCAGTTGGAGACAACGAGAAGAACCGTTACTTCCGCTGGGGTCAGATCGGCTCCGCTTCCTTGGTTTCCCTGGCACACGGCACCAACGATGCCCAGAAGACCATGGGCGTTATCTTCCTTTCCCTGGTTGCCACCGGTCACCTGGGAACTGACGCTGACATCCCATTCTGGGTCAAGGCTACATGTGCATTGGCAATCGCAATCGGTACCTACTTGGGTGGTTGGCGCGTTATCCGCACACTGGGCAAAGGCTTGGTTGAGATTGATTCCCCTCAGGGCATGGCAGCAGAAACTTCTTCTGCAGCAATCATTTTGACTTCTTCCCACTTCGGTATGGCACTGTCCACCACTCACGTTGCTACTGGCTCCATCATGGGTACCGGCATTGGACGTAAAGGGGCGAAGGTTCGTTGGTCCGTCGCAGGACGCATGGCAATGGCCTGGGTTATCACCCTCCCTGCCTCCGCGATCGTTGGCGTTTTCTGCTGGTGGGTAGCTCACGGAATTGGTCTTATCAGCTCAGACCTCCTCGGAGTCCTCGTTGCATTCGCCATTCTGGTCATTCTGTCTGGCTACATTTACGCCCGTTCCCGTCGCGTGCCTGTTGATCCAAGCAACGTCAACGCTGACTGGAATGAAGAATCAAACAGCGTGGAACCTGCAACACCTTCCGCCCCGGCTGCTTCTGAGATTACAGAAGCTCCTGCCGCTCCAGCCGCTCAAGCCGTTCAAGATCTCAACAACGAGAATGAGGTAACCAAGTAATGAACTTCGCTACTATTTTCGGAAGCATCTTTGAGGTCACCCTCGTGGGCATTTTGCTCGGCGCAGGCCTTCCAGCCCTTTTTGCATTAGGAATCCGCTTTGCTCACAGCCCTTCTTCCAACGGCACCAACGCTCTTGGAAAAATTGCTTCAACCATCTGCTTTGCCATCATTGCGGTTGCTATCATCGCTGGCATTCTCTGGGTCACCAAAGCAACGATCTACCAGTACTCTGGTTTCGACATTTTCGGCACTGAAGGCTAAAAGCACCAGCTGCGAATAACAACTTTCTCCAAACCAGGTCTCTTCAAAGGGGCCTGGTTTTTGTCATTCCAGAGACCTATATGAGAAGTTTTTCCAAAAGCAAGATGCTTTACTGACCTGTAAGTTATGGTGATGGCGTGTACTCGACAAGCGGAGAGAAAATCCTCTCCGAAGCCACTCGGCTGTTCTACGCCGAAGGACTCTGCGCGATCTGAGTCGACCGGGTCGTGGCTGAATCCGGCCTGGTCGCCGCAGTTCTTTAACGCCGTAGTGATACCAGAAAATGGGACATCACCGAATACCTGGATTCGCCACACGCTCACCGAGCTTTCCGCTCAAGATGGCCTGGCGAACCCAGCAAAGTGCGGGTCATTCTTTTCATTGCTTATCGACGGCGCCAGCGTCCGTGCCATCACCACCGGCGAGATCACTGGCATCGTGGACGCAAAACAAACAGCAACAGAAATTATTAACATCCGACGCAACGCTTCAGGAGAGTCCTCATGAAAGAGACACTGACCACCGGTTTAACCCACCAAATGACCTACATAGTGCCAGCAAACCGCACAGTTCCGCATCTGCTTCCCGAAGCAGCAGAATTTGAAACCATGCCAGATGTCCTGGCCACTGGATATATGGTCGGCATCATCGAGTGGGCCTGCATGGAACTTCTGCGTCCCCATTTGGACGACGGTGAAATCTCGCTGGGCACTCATGTGAACTTCTCCCACGCAGCTCCAACGGTTCCTGGATCCACGGTCACCATCGATGTTGAGGTGACAGAGATCAACCGTCGTGCAGTTACCTTCAACATCACTGCAGCTGATGAGTTCGCCACCATCAGCACCGGCACCCACCAGCGCGGTGTGGTTAACCGTGAGAAGTTTGTCTCCCGTCTGCCTGAAGCACCTAAGGAAAACTAAATCATGGCCAAGTTGTTTGATTCCCATTTCCATATCATCGATCCCCAGCACCCACTGATCGAAAACAACGGCTACCTCCCCGAGCCTTTCACCGTGGAGGATTACACTGCGCGTGTTGAAGGCCTCGAAGTTGCTGGCGGAGCGATTGTTTCCGGTTCTTTCCAGGCTTTCGACCAGGGCTACCTCAAAGATGCTCTCGCAGTGCTTGGCCCAGGCTATGTCGGTGTCACTCAGATCCCCGCAGATACCTCTGATCAGGAGATTCTTGATCTGGACAAAGCTGGCGTGAAGGCTGTGCGTTTAAACTTGAAGCGCGGTGGTTCGGCAGGTCTTGACGATCTCGAGACCTTGGCACGCCGAGTCCACGACCTAGCCGGTTGGCACACCGAACTCTATGTGGATGCTCGCGAACTAGACGAGTTGGAATCAACCTTGGCCTCCCTCCCTGCTGTCAGCATTGATCACTTAGGGCTCCACCGCGATGGACTTCCCGCACTTCTTCGCTTGGTAGAAAATGGCATTAAAGTCAAAGCAACCGGATTCGGACGGGTAGAACTAGATCCAACTGAAGTCATCCAGGCAATCATGGCTGTCGATCCCACTGCTTTGATGATCGGAACTGATCTTCCATCCACCCGCACTAAGCGACCTTTCGAAGACGCTGACCTAGATTTGATCGCTGAAACGGTTGGCGAAGATCATGTCGACAACGTCTTCTGGAACAACGCTGCAGCGTTCTACCTCGGAGACCAGTAGTTTTAAGACCCGAAATGTCTCTCCCGCTTTTAAGTTAAGCGGGAGGGACATTGCTATGTCGTGAGTTGTAGTAACCCCAAAGCCCACGGATTAATCAATAGTGAAATTCAATGATTTTCTTTTCCCACAGGCCTAAACTTAAATCATGAGCCACAACGACAGCCCAAACTTTGCTCGCCGAGCGCTCAATTGGCTCCGCCAAGGTTATCCAACCGGTGTTCCGCGGCACGATACTTTCGCTCTGTTTTACGTTTTGGAGCGCGAACTTACTGAGGAAGATCTCAATGAGCTCGCAGAGCTTCTCATCGCGGAAGGTGAGAACAATGGGCTGCACGATAATCCCATTACGCGTGAAAAAATCGGCAAGCTGATCACGCATGTTCACAGTCAGCCACCTGAGGATGAAGACATCGATCGAATTCAGAAAAAGCTGCAGGCTGAGGGCTTCCCCACCCGCAATTAATTAATTGGAGTTTTGTTGTTCACTCTTGAACAGTTGCGGTGTTTTGTCGCCGTCGCCAATCATCTTCATTTCGGAAAAGCTGCTGCAGAGCTATCCATGACGCAGCCGCCGTTGAGTCGTCAGATTCAAAAGCTGGAGAAGATCGTCGGTGCAACCCTGCTTGATCGTGACAACCGCAAGGTGGAACTGACCACTGCGGGTTTCGCATTTTTGAAGGATGCTCGCCTCATTCTCAATTCCACCGAGAAGGCGGCTGAGCGCGCACGATTGGCTAGCTCTGGCATGTGGGGACAGCTCAATATTGGATACACCGCTGCAGCGGGTTTTTCCATTCTGGGCCCGACGTTGAATCAGTTGCATGAGAAGATGCCGGGGGTCAGTGTCGATCTTTTTGAGATGGTCTCCACCGAGCAGATCGCCGCCTTGGAATCTGGGCTACTGGATCTTGGCATTGGCCGATTGAGCTCGCCAGTTGAGGGTCTTCAAACTCGACGTCTCCAGGCAGATTCCTTGGTTCTTGCAGCTCCGAAGGGGCATCCACTTCTTGATCAGAATCGACCACTGTTGCGGAAGCATCTGACTGGGGTTCCTTTTCTGCAGCACTCTCCCACCAAGGCGAAGTACCTCTACGACATCGTTGTTAGAAACTTCACGATCAATGATGCGCAGGTGCAACATACGCTGAGCCAGATCACCACGATGGTTAGTCTGGTGGCCTCTGGACTGGGTGTTGCGCTGGTTCCGGAGTCTGCGAAAAAACTCAATTACAGCGGTGTTGAGTATCGCCATTTTTATGATCTACCTGTTGGTTTAGCGGAGCTGCAGGCTATTTATTCCACCTCGAATGATAATCCTGCGGTGCGGAAATTCATCAAAAACATTGACGATACCTTTTAAGCATTTCAACATGCCAAACTAATCTTGGACAGGTATCACTGGCTCCTCTTAGACTCCAAAGTGTCTTAGAAAACACTCACCCAAGGAGCCCTCATGGCACGCTTTTCACCACAAGATCTCGCAGACCACCTCAAGGATGGACTGCTCTCTTTCCCGGCCACCGCTTTCCAAGATGACCTCGAAGTAGATGAAGCTGCTTATGTCGAGCACATTGAATGGCAGTCCAGCTACCCAGTCGCCGGCCTCTTCGCAGCTGGCGGTACTGGCGAAGGATTCAGCCTTACCGTTGAGGAAAACCACCGTGTCACTCAACTTGCAGTTCAGGCGTCCAGCCCGGAAGTTCCCGTGTTGGGGTCTGCTACTGGCTCAACTAAGTCTGCCATCGCAAACGCACAGGGCGCAGAGGCAGCAGGCGCTGAAGGTGTCCTCCTGCTTCCTCCCTACCTCACCGAATGCGACGCAGAAGGCCTGTACAACCATGCAGCCGCAGTCTGTGAATCCACTTCTCTTGGTGTCATCGTGTACAACCGTGCCAATGCCATCTACTCCCCAGAGGTTATCGCTCGACTCTCTGAGCGCTACCCCAACTTCATTGGATTTAAAGATGGCACCGGAAACATCGAGCACCTAGCAAAGATCACCACGCTATGCGGAGATCGCCTGTTCTACCTCGGTGGACTTCCCACCGCTGAGACCTTTGCACTACCACTGCTTCAGATGGGCATGAGCACCTACTCCTCTGCAATGTTCAACTTCATTCCAGATTTCGCACTGAGCTTCTACGCCGATGTTCGTGCGCAGGACAGCGCAGCAGTAAAGCAGAAGCTGAGCGATTTTGTGCTCCCCTACTTGGATATCCGCGATCGCGCACAAGGCTACGGTGTCTCCATTGTTAAGGGCGGACTCAAGGCTGTTGGCCGCAACGCTGGCGGCGTTCGCCCACCACTGCGTAACCTTTCCGAGCAAGATATCGCGGACCTGTCGGATTTGCTTGCCACCTCTGGCGCAGGTTCCTACCGCCTTCCAGTTGAGGTGAAAGCATGATCACCGCAACCGCACTGCATGGGTGTTCACTGATTGATGGCGAGTGGGTCGCTGGAAAAAATGGTGAGATTACAGGATTCGATCCGCGCACCAATGCGAGTCTGAACCCTTCCTACTCTTTAGCAAACAGCGCACAGCTGCGCGCCGCCACAACATCGGCGAAGCGAGCTTTTGAAAGCTACCGACTCACTACTCCAGAGGTTAGAGCAGATTTCCTGGATTCCATCGCTGACAACATCGATGCGCTATCCGGCGAGATCGTGCAACGGGCGAGCCTGGAGACAGGTTTGGGAACTACCCGACTCACAGGCGAAGTAGCCCGCACCAGCAACCAGCTCCGCCTGTTTGCAGAAACCGTGAGAAGCGGACAGTTCCACCGAGTACGCATTGAACGAGGACCGCGGATTGATCTTCGCCAGCGTCAGGTTCCGTTGGGACCAGTCGCGGTATTCGGGGCAAGCAACTTCCCCGTCGCTTTCTCTACTGCTGGTGGCGATACAGCATCAGCGTTGGCTGCAGGCTGCCCTGTGGTTTTTAAGGCGCATAATGCGCACCCTGGAACAGCTGAGCTCGTCGGGCAAGCGGTGCGGGGAGCCGTCGAAAAGCATGAGTTTGATGCTGGTGTGTTTAACCTTGTCTACGGCCGTGGCGTGGAAATTGGCCAGGAGCTGGCTGCGGATCCGAATATCACGGCAATCGGTTTTACCGGTTCACGCCAGGGTGGTTTGGCACTGTCACAGACTGCGTTTAGCCGCCCAGTTCCCGTTCCAGTCTTTGCAGAAATGAGTGCCACCAACCCTGTGTTCGTCTTCCCCGGCGCGCTGGCGGATTTGGATGCATCGAGTTCCTTGGCTGAGGCGTTTACCGCTTCCGTCACCGGCAGTTCCGGGCAATTGTGCACCAAGCCTGGCCTCGTTTTCATCCCGCGCGGTGTTGTTGGTGATGCTTTTGTGGCGCTCGTAGCAGCCAAATTTAAAGAAACCACGGGTCAAACGATGCTCACGCAAGGCATCGCTCAGGCATGGCAGCGCGGAGTCGACAACCTTGCAGCACAGCCAAGTGTAAAAATCCTCGCCCAAGGCACCCCCGGAGATGGAGAGAACGCGCCGGGCCCGGTGGTGTTTGAAAGTGATGTGCAGGCGTTGCTAAATAATGTGGTGTTGCAGGAAGAAATCTTCGGTGCGGCATCGCTGGTGGTGCGTTATGATTCCCCGGATCAACTCCACCAAGTAGCCAATTCACTCGAGGGACAATTAACAGCCACGATCCACGCATCCCAGGATGATTTCCAGGAAGTCTCGAAACTTATCCCCCTCTTGGAGGATCTCGCGGGCCGTGTTCTTTACGGCGGCTGGCCAACGGGTGTGGAAGTTGGGCACACGGTTATCCATGGAGGCCCTTATCCGGCGACCTCAAATGCGCAGTCGACAAGTGTTGGAACCCTGGCAATCGAGAGATTTATGCGCCCGGTTTCTTATCAAACTTTCCCGGCTGAGCTGCTTCCAGATCCAGTTTCTGAGGCGAATAAATGGGCTGTACCTCGGGAAATAGACCGTTAATAGCTGGTCTTTACATTTGCCAGAAAGCTCCGACGAAACCCCAATAGTTGACACGGAAACTAATTCATTCTAGCTTTAGTGACCATGTCAACTACCAGGGAAATTGCATTCCTCATCGCACGTATCCTCTTGGGCGTCATCCTCATCGCCCACGGCTGGGACAAGTTCGCCATCACAGGACTTGAAGGCGTCACCGGCTTCTTCGATTCACTCGGCATCCCAGCAGCCGGCATCGCCGCAATAGCTGCTGCAGTCGTCGAGCTCCTAGGAGGAATCCTTATCATCCTAGGAGTATTTACCCGCATCGTTGCCGCCTTCGTTGCCATAGACATGCTCTTCGCAGCACTGTTTGCGCACGTCTCCTCCGGCATCTTTGTCACCAACAATGGTTGGGAACTCACCGGCGCAATCGGCGCTGGCGCGCTGCTTCTCATCGCAGTTGGCGCAGGTGCATGGAGCATCGACGGGGTTCTGGCAAAACGCAAGGCCTAAATCTAGCGCCACAACTCCGAATTCTGAACCATCGGCACTAGAATCTCGGAATATGAATACTCGCGTCCTCGAAGCACTACCTGTTGATCTTGCAGATCCCACCGCAATTCTGGGAGATCTCGAGGACGCAATCTCTGGGAAGAAAACTTTCCTCCCCATCCCTGTACAAGATAAAACCCGTGCACAGTTGCTGCGCGATTCTCAACGAGTTGGCCTCGCCATCGATCCTTCGATCGCTTTGGTGATGGCCACTTCTGGTTCTACAGGTACCCCGAAGGGCGCTCAGCTCACTCCGTTGAATTTGGTGAGTTCCGCCGATGCTACGCATCAGTTTTTAGGTGGCGAAGGCCAGTGGTTGCTTGCCATGCCAGCACACCACATTGCAGGCATGCAGGTGCTTCTTCGAAGCCTCATTGCTGGAGTTGAGCCACTAGCTATTGATCTCAGCACAGGTTTTCACATTGACGCTTTCGCAGGCGCCGCGGCAGAACTGAAAAATACCGGCGACCGCGTCTATACATCCTTGACTCCAATGCAGTTACTTAAAGCAATGGACTCCTTGCAAGGCATTGAAGCCCTGAAACTTTTTGATGTCATTCTTGTTGGCGGTGCTGCATTGTCTAAGCAGGCCCGAATTTCTGCGGAGCAGCTAGACATCAACATTGTCACCACCTACGGCTCCTCAGAGACTTCAGGTGGCTGCGTTTATGATGGCAAGCCCATTCCCGGCGCGAAAGTCCGTATTTCGGATGAGCGCATTGAGTTGGGTGGCCCGATGATTGCGCAGGGCTACAGAAATGCACCTGAACATCCGGATTTCGCCAACGAGGGTTGGTTTACCACCTCTGATTCAGGTGAACTCCACGACGGGATTCTCACCGTGACTGGTCGCGTGGATACCGTCATTGATTCCGGTGGATTGAAGTTGCACCCAGAGGTACTGGAACGTGCCATCGCAGATATTAAAGGTGTCACCGCGGCGTGTGTTGTGGGTATTCCCGATCCCCGATTAGGCCAAGCAATTGTGGCCGCGTACTCCGGATCGATCAGTCCGTCTGAAGTTATTGAAGGCCTCGACGATCTACCTCGTTGGCAGCTTCCCAAACGGCTGAAGCATCTGGAATCTTTGCCCAGCATTGGTCCTGGAAAAGCTGATCGACGTGCTATCGCGAAGCTGTTTTAGTCTTCATTCTTGCTGGCTGCAACTAGTTTTGCCACATCTTCATCGGTGTACACTTTGGCGATCTGCTCATCATTTCCACCCATGAGGGTGTTGCCAACAACTAGTGCTCCCACTTGGGTGGTGGGCACGACAGCGAAGTGTCGGGGCTGAGCGTAGACCTGGCGAATAGGGTGATCAGAGCGCAGTGCGCAGGCATGCAGCCATACGTCATCGGCGCGCTTGCAGTTCTCAAGGAATACATCGCCCTGGGAGACCACATAATCAATGAAGGTCACGGGGTACAAAACGCCTGACACTCCCGTGGCAAAGTGCAGGAATGACGCTTTTGAGGTGTCTGCGGCACTCCATTTAACGTACGGGAGCATTCGGTCGTCGCGAAGCTCAATTCTGTGCGCCCGGTAGGCGACAACCGCATCCATGCGCAGGTCGCCAATAAAAAGCAAGCGCTGCAGGAACCACTCGGGGTAGATCATGTCATCGTCGACGGTGGCGACACGCACGCCGGTGCCGTGGATTTCTCGGAATTGGTTCCAGTATTTGGTGTGGGGGCCGTAGAAGCCGTCGCTGCACCGTACTTGCAGACCGCGGGCGACAAGTCGCTTAATGGTGGCAGGCCACGGCGCATCAAAGTCTGGTTTGTCCAACCACAGCACAATTGGTGCTTTCACATGGCCGCGTGCGATCGATTCGATGGTGAAGTGAACGTAGTTAATTCGCTTCCCATGGGTGGTCAATGAGATCACCACATCGCCGGTTTCCGGGATGCGTCCCCTGGCAACTCGATTTCGCGCTGCTAGTGGCAGCATGCGCAAAAGAGTAAGAAAAACACTGGCGATCTGTCGAACCGCATAACCAACCCACATAAACTTCTGCGACTCCTCCTCGATCGACTATGGAACCTATCTATTCATTTCACAATAGCGTTTCACACTCCCCCATAGCCTGCCGAACGTATTTCAAGCAATTGCGCGATCGAGTATGTGATGGGGAAAGATAGAGGTTATGTCTCACACGGAACCCCAGCCGAATTCTGTAACTTTGTCCGATTGGATTCAAGGCGCACGCCCGCGTACCTGGGCAAATGCGTTCGCGCCTGTCATTGCCGGTTCAGGTGTCGCCGCTTTTCATGATGGTTTTGTGTGGTGGAAGGCCTTGCTGGCGCTTGTCGTGGCGTGGGCTTTGATCATCGGTGTGAATTACGCCAATGATTACTCTGATGGCATTCGTGGCACCGATGAAGACCGCACCGGTCCTCTGCGACTCACTGGTTCTGGGTTGGCTGAGCCGAAGAAAGTGAAAGCTGCGGCGTTTATTTCTTTCGGTATCGCAGGTGTCGCCGGCACCGCGCTGAGCCTGTTGAGCGCGTGGTGGCTGATCCTCATCGGCATCCTGTGTGTGCTGGGCGCGTGGTTCTACACCGGCGGTAAAAATCCTTATGGTTACCGCGGGCTCGGCGAGATTGCTGTGTTCATCTTCTTCGGCCTCGTCGCGGTCATGGGAACGCAGTTCACCCAAACCGGTTCCGTCAGCTGGGCCGGTTTGGCCGCCGCAGTTGGCGTGGGGTCGATGTCTGCTGGCGTGAACTTGGCCAACAATATTCGCGATATTCCAACCGATAGCAAGACCGGAAAAATTACCCTCGCGGTCCGCCTGGGCGATGCGGGTGCTCGTAAGCTGTTCCTCGCGCTGATTTCCACGCCGTTCATCATGTCCATCTGCCTGGCGTTTGTCGCCTGGCCAGCGCTGATCGCGATCATCGTTTTCCCGCTGGCACTGAAAGCCGCAGGGCCGATCCGCAACAACGCCACCGGCAAGGATCTCATCCCCGTCATCGGCTCAACAGGGCGCGCCATGGCGTTGTGGGCCGTGCTCACGGGCCTGGCATTAGCGTTTAGCTAAAACGCTTTTCGACGCTCCCCTCCCCTTTCCTCTCGCTTCCGCAAAGAACGAGGGGAATTTTTTAGCGGTCCGCCAGCTCGCTTCGAACCCATTCCTTGTGGGCCTTGCGCTGTGCATCCCACTGGGAAACAGCCTGGGTGGCATTCATGCGCAGTTTGCTGAACACCAGCATGGACAATGGGAACGCCACAATCAGAGCCAGCATCGCAGACATAACGAGTGGCACAGGCGCACTAATCAGCAGAGCCAGGCTATGAATAATCAAGGTCAGCACGACGAACAGAAGCAAACGTGCCAGACCGTAAATCAGCACGTTTTTCCGGGCAGCTTTTTGTAGTTCCGGGTTTAATTCCGGCGCTTGGTGTGTCTGGAGATTGGGGGTATTGGACTCACTCACATATTCAACCCTACTCAATACATACCGATACCCAAGAATGCCTCAAAGTTCCGTATTGTGGGAGGTTGAAGCAAATATTTAAGGAGAGGTTCAAGTGGGTAGGCTTTTGCTGATTATTTTGGTTATCGTCGCAATCGTCTTGCTGTGGAAGGCCTTCAAGCCATCTACATGGAAGCGTAACGCGGAGATCAATCAGGGCCAGGCACCTCGTGCAGTGAAAGGCCCCGACGATGATGAAGAATTCTTGTGGAATATTGAAAAGAATCGCTTCAAACAGCGTCGCGCCGACGAGGCTGCCCAATTAGAAGAGGAAGAACGTCTCAAACGGGCCAGGGAACGCTACGCAAAGCCTGAAAGCTCAGAAGAAGGTCCAGAGAAGCCCACTGAGGATTCTTAAAAGGGCTTCTTTAAAAAGATTTTCAATACCCCTGTAATCGGGTGTGATGCATTCAATTCACTCAATCAATTCACTTAGGCTTGCCATACCTATATATTGAGTGAATGACCTCCGTTATCCCATCCAGCGCAGACAGTGCCACAGAGCAGCGCTTCGCGCCGCTAAAATCCGTACCCAGCAGGATCACGGACATCGCCGAAGAGGCCAGCGATTTCTACAAGGCACTCGGTGACACCACCCGCCTAGAAATCTTGTACCTGATTTTCACTACAAAAAGCTCGCGGGTGAGCGCGAATGCCCTGGCACACACACTCAATATTTCCGCCCCCACGGTGACCCACCATATGAAAAAGCTCATCGCAGCTAATTTGGTCAACCGTGAACAATGCGGAAAGTGGGCGTATTTCAGCATTAATTCCGCTCATATTGATACGGTTGCTGAAATTTTCGCCCACGCGTCCTAAACTTCGGCGGCCTCGGTGACCGCAACGACAGCATCCAATTCCACTAGTGCTCCCTGGGGGAGAGTATTTGTGGGTAGTGCTGTGCGTGCATGTTTTCCGGCCTCACCCAACACTGCCTCAAGGAGCTGGGATGCACCGTCGGCCACTTGAGGCTGCTGAATAAAGTCATCGGAGCTATTGACCCACACATTCAGTTTCAGAATTTGGGCCACATTGTCTAAACCGATGGATTGGTGGATTCTGGCCAGCAGATTGATGGTGGCTACCTCTGCGGCGTGGATTCCTTCTTCTAATGTTGCGTCTTCGCCAACTCGTCCGGCGAGGATGTCTCCCGCTGCGGTTCGTGAAATCTGCCCCGATACATAGAGGGTGTTTCCTTGGCGGTTGAACGGTACGTAGGAATACTGCGGTGCTGGTAGATCAGGTAATTCAATACCCAAGCGCTGAAGGTTTTCTGCAATTTCTGTCACTGGGTTCTCCTTAGCGCTGGCTCAAAATGTAGGTCTTGTCTGCGCCGATGTACCACAGATCCTCGGTACCAATGGCTACACCGTTGTAGCGCCAAGGGATCTCCGCGGCACCATAGGAGCCGTGGTGAAGAATGTGCTTGTATCCAGGGCGAAGCTCATTGGCAAAGGATTCCTGCTTGCCCATGAGGTGGCCAACATTGCGCTTGCGGTAGATGGTGTTGAAATCGGTGTCGGCACCCAGCATTCCGATGTCAATCATGCGAGGTAGCTGCGGGCTTAGGTAATCAAGGGTTGCTTCGTGCACGTCAGCGCAGATCACGCCCGGGCGCAGCTGCCCGATGATGCCTTCACGAACCACCTTGAAGAAGTACTCATAGGCTTCTTGGCCAGCGGCGGTTCGAGGCAGGGACCTCGCCATATCTGAGGTACCCAGCACCACGCCGTCCTTCTTTACTGCAACACCGGCGTCGAGCTGAATGCATCGGGTTTCTGCGTTGATCGGGAAATCCACAGGAGGTCCAGGGAAGAGCATTCTGTTGGAGGAGTGCAGGTTGGTGAAGTAGGGCTCGACATCGAAGGTGAATTGGAGGGCGTAATCTTCCAACTCTTCCAAGTAGTGAGCATAAATGTCGAGCTCGGTGAACTCTTCGCCACGCTCAAGGCGGCTGTTGGTCCATTCCAGGGTGTTTTCCATAATGGTCACGCTGGTGCGCGATGCGATTACTTGGAATGGCAGATCTTCGGAATCCCGCACGTCACGCCAGTGGCCGAGCTTTGTTTGGATGGGAATGATCTCCCCTTCCGTCAGGCTCAATGCCCGAAAACTGTCGAATCAAACCAAGCGCTCCCCCTCAAACAAGCTCCTTGGTTTAATACATACACGCCACCCGAAAAGCCACCCCAACCTCGAAAAACTCGACCCCTTAAATCGCCAGAGAGGGCCTCCCTAAAAACCCTTCCTATCCGTTGGCTAAATGGCGTGCACGTATGAGCGGGTGAAAGCCACGATCCAACGAAAGTCAAAGACAATGTGGGGCACGAGAAAGAGTAAAGCGTGCGATTGGAACCAAGGAGACGGATTTTCGAGCCCCCTCTGGCCTAATTCTTCACTTTCAACTCCCGAAAACTGTCGAATCAAACCAAGCGCTCCCCCTCAAACAAGCTCCTTGGTTTAATACGTACACGCCACCCGAAAAGCCACCCCAACCTCGAAAAACTTGCCCTCCCAGAATCGCTTTTAAGGGCCTAGCCCCACCCAACCCAGACACACACCCATTCGAAAAACCCGCCCCCTTAGATCGCCTTTAAATGAGATTCCGGGAAGTACCTGTACTTTCGTGGACTAAGACATTCCCCCTATGACTGCTTCAAGGACTGATGGAAAGCCAAAGGGATGACAAATAATCGACTAGGCAAGCACACAATGCCCCTAAATCCATGAGCGCCCCCAAAAAACAACAAACCCGCCCTCGCTCAATGAAGAACGAGGGCGGGTCTCACTAACCCCGCCAACCAAAAGTGCTTAGTTCAGTCCGGCGTAAGAGTGCAGACCAGATACGACCATGTTGATGAAGAACAGATTAAAAATCATCGTGACCAGCGCCAGGATGTTGATCCATGCAGCGTTGGTGTTGCGCCAACCAGCAGTTGCACGTGCGTGGAGGTAACCAGCGTAGAGAACCCAGGTGATGAAGGAGACTGTTTCCTTAGGATCCCATCCCCAGAAACGACCCCAGGCTGCTTCTGCCCAGATGGCACCCAAGATGATGCCCAGGCCGAAGATTGGGACAGTCCAGATCGCGGTCTTGTATGCCAGGTTATCCAGGGTTTTTCCGGATGGGAGTGGTTTTGCTACTGCGCCGAAGAAGCCCTTTTCTTTACCCTTTGGTTGCCACATGCGCAGTAGGTACAGCAGGGATGCAATACCGGAGACGATACCGATGGATGCGCCGATGGAGACGGAGGAAACGTGGATCGGGAACCAGAAGGACTGCAGTGCTGGAACGACTGGTGCTGCGTCGGAGTACAGCTGGGTGCCACCGTAGAAGAGCAGTGCCAGCATTGGGGTGAGGATCCATGGCCATACCACGCGGAATTGTGGGCGCTGCAGGATGAGTACGGCTCCGATCATGGCGAAGAGGGTGACCATGAGGATGTATTCATACAGGTTGCCGAAGGGGAATCGGCTGGCAGACAGCGCGCGCATCACGACGGATACGAGGTGCACCATGACGCCGAGCCACATGAGAGATTGGGTCATGTTGGCTAGTTTGCGTGCGGTTTCTTCGCGTTTTGCAAGGTCTTCGTCGGCGAGGACACCGTCGGCGATGTCATCAGGCAGGTCAGTATCAACATCAGCGCTGCCGCCTGCACCAACGAGTTCGCTGACGCGGGTTTGCTCGCGGCGGGCGTCGATAATGCCTTGTTGTTTTACGTAGTAGACGAGGGAGAGGATGAGTGCCAGAACGTAGATGATGTATGCCGATACGAAGGCAGTGTCTGAGAACTGCGCATACGTTTGGTTGACGGGCAACATAATTTTCCAACCTTATTCTTTGTGAAAACTGCTTCGATGTGGGGCAGGCTTGAAAAGCCTTTAAATTGCGGTGTTAGTCGTCGTGGTCGAAGTACTCTTCGTCTTCATCTTCCTCCTTCAGACCCAGCAGTTCGCGGTGGAATTTCTCGTATTCGCCACCCCAGCCTGCGCGGTCGGTGCGGGCAAGTCCGCCGGTTTCCACGCGGGTGGTTCCGTTTTCTTGTGGATAGAAACGCACCCAAATGCGGCGGCGTCGGATCATCAGGGATCCAACCAGGGAGACCAGCGAAATCACGGTGGTGACCAGCACCCAGTTTTGTGTGGGGTCGCGGCTGATCTGGTAGTTGGCAAATTCTGACGCGCCGTCGAAGGAGACGGTGGTGCCATCATCCAGGGTGACGGTGTCGCCGATTTGGAGGTTGACGCGCTCAATTTTTTGCAGCACGCCGCTGTGCATGAGACTAGAGTCCAGGCTGAACAATGACTGTCCGATGCCGGTATCGAGGCCATTGTCGCCGCGGTAAATATCGATCGCCACGGCTGGGTCACGCATCGCCGGGTAGGAGGAGGTCAGCAGTTCGTTGTTGTCGCCTTCCCATTCCGCGGTCGGTGCGAAAAGTCCCTGGATGGCCAACTGGTTTTGGCGGCGCTCGTAAAGGTCTGGGTACATGCCGGCGGGTGGATCGAAACGGACCACGCCTGAGGACAGGAAGAAGGTCGGGTCGTCTGGGCGCCACTGCACGGTCTGGGTGCGGGTCTCGCCATTTGGCCAGGTCACGGTGAATGTTGGGGCGAAGCCGTGGCCCTGAAGGTAGACGCGGTCGCCTTCGATGCGCAGTGGGTGGTTGACGCGAAGTTCGTAGTCTTCCCAGGTTTCTGGGTCGTTTTGGATGTCGTCGCCGACTGCGTAGGAAATATTCGAGCGGAACATCTCGGCCTGGCCGTTGGCGAGGTAGTCGGCGGAGAAATCGTGCGCTTCAAAGCAGAAGGTGGTCAGCCCGGTGCCGTCGAAGTTGGCGCCGGCGCGGAAGGAGTCGTAGTTGGCGGTGGCAGTGTTGCAGAACACGGAGTTCTGTTGGTTTTGCTCGCCGTCGGTCACGACGATGACGTGGCCTTCGTAGTAAAACAGTCGTCCCAGGCCTGCGGTCACAATCATGCCCACGATGCCCAGGTGGAAAATCAGGTTGAAGAGTTCGCGCGTGTAGCCCTTTTCAGCGGCAATGGAGCGCACTCCCGCGCGGTCTTCCTCGGCGGAATATTCGGTGATTTTCCAGCCTTTGAGGAGTTTACGGGCGTCTTTTTCTACCTCTTCTTCACGCTTTTCGACGAGCCCCTCGCCGTTGTGAGCCAAACGTTCGAGGTTCCTTGGCGCCCGCACCACAGGTGCGCGCATGGCTTTGTAGTGTTCCCAGCTTCGAGGGAGAATACAGCCGACCAAAGAGATCAGGAGCAGCACATAGATGGCGGTAAACCACGTGGAGGAGAAGACGTCGAAAAGCTGAATCTTGTCGTAGAACTCAGCGAGCTTTCCATTGTTCTCAATGTATTCAATGACGTTTGATTCATTGAGGGAACGCTGCGGGAGCAATGCGCCAGGGATGGCAGCGATCGCCAGAAGAAACAGCAACGCCAGTGCTGTGCGCATGCTGGTGAGCCAGTTCCACGCTTTCCGTGCATACAGCTTGACTGTTTTGAGCATTGTCGTGCCGATTCTCTTCCTACTAAAAGTCTTTTTCTAGAGCAGTGTTGCGCCGTATTCAACGGTCCACTGACGGACCCAGTTGATAAAAATTGCCCATGAGCCAGAGAGCAACGCTACTCCGACCAAGATCAAAAACACACCGCCGATAATTTGCAGGGTGCGGGAATGCTTGCGCAACCACTCGACTCCGGTGAGTGCCTTGCTGGAGCCCAACGCGATCAGCAGGAACGGCAGCCCCAGTCCGAGGCAGTAACCCACAATTAAGATCACGCCACGCGCAGCGGTCATGCCTTCAGTACCTGCAGAAATGGAGATGATCGCAGCCAGGGTGGGGCCCAAACAAGGGGTCCAACCGAGAGCGAACACTCCGCCAAGAAGGGGCGCACCCAACCAGGTGGTCCAACGCTTTGGTGCCATGCGGGTATCGCGCTGCAGGCCTGGAATGAAGCCCATGAACACGATACCCATGATGATGGTCACCACGCCGCCGATACGCATGAGGGTGTCGGCGTTTAGGGTGAGCACGCTGATGGCACCAAACACACTGACCGTAGCCAGCACGAACACCACGGTGAATCCCAGGATGAACAGCATGGCTGCGCCACCCACGGCGAAACGCTTGGTTTTCACCTTGGTGCCCTGCGCGCTGTATTCCACTTCCCCACCGACCACGCCGGCGAGGTAGGAAATATATCCTGGCACCAACGGCACAACACACGGGCTGGCAAAAGACACCAGACCTGCGAGCGCTGCGGCAAGGATGCCAAGGAACAGTGGCCCGGAAGCTGCGACGTCAGCAAACTGCTGGCCGATGCTTTGGGCTACCACAATCTCAGACATTTAGGCCTCATCTACCAATGGCAACGCAACATCCAACACATCTTTGGAGGTGACTTCGCGCAAGAACACTGCTGCGGGGCGGTGCTGTTTATCCAGCACGATGGTGGTTGGGATCACCGATGCGGGAACACCACCGAGGGATGCTGCTGTCATAAATGGTGGATCGTAAATGCTTGGGTAATCAAGGCCGTTGTCGGTGACAAAGTCTTGGGCGATGTCGCGGGAGTAATCACGCACATTGATACCCAACACGGTGCCACCAGGGGTGTCGCCGTTTCCGGCAGCTTGGAGTTCCTCATGGATAATCTGGAGATCATCGGATTCGGAGCGGCACGGTGCACACCACTGCCCCCACGCATTGAGGATGACAACTTGGTTTTCGAAATCAGACAGGTTGATCTGTGTGCCCTCTTCCATGAGGGAATCTCCACCAATGTCGGGGAGTTGTTGACGGTCAGCCTCGTCGTAGAAAATTTCCATCTTTCCATCCGGGGAGTGGAATTGGAAGGTTCCGCCGACAGCAACAGCGTCAGTACCAGCGGTACTGTCACTGCTGCAGGCTACTAGCGCAAGTCCGCTGAGTGTCACGCAGCCGATTGTTGCTGCTAGTTTGGTCAAACGCACGAGTGATCAAATCTCCTGAGCTGGTTCGTTGTAATGCACGCCGACAATTTGATCGTCTTGGAACACCAAGGATGTCACTGAGGCGAGGTCGCATTGCCTGGTCGCTGGGTTATGGGACAGGCTTTGTCCGCGGGCGTGGCGTTGCACGCACACGATCGGCAACTGGTGGGTCACCAGGATTGCTTCGTGTCCTTCCGCTGCCACCCGAGCTCGTTCCACAGCCGCCATCATTCTTTCCAAAATGTCGGTGTAGTGTTCGCCCCAGCTGGGAAGCGTGGGGTTGTACATCAAAGGCCAACGCACGGGGTTCCACAACTGGGAACGCCAACCTTTGGTGCGCAGGCCTTCGAAACGGTTGCCTGCTTCCAGAAGATCCTCGTCGGTGATCAGTTCTAGGCCTGTGACCTTGATGAACGGTTCGGAGGTTTCCTGCACACGCTGCAATGGGGAGGCCGCAATGTAGGTGACATCGTGGCCTTCAAAAGAAGCTGCAGTGCGGGCGGCTTGGCTGCGTCCACGGGAAGACAACCTGTATCCGGGCATGCGTCCGTACAGGATTTTCTCTGGGTTGTGGACTTCGCCGTGGCGAACTAGATGGACAATGGTTTGCGTCATGATGCCTTCGCTTCTGCTGCTGCACGTGCGGCGGGCTTGAGTGCCTGCTCGATCTTGGAGAAATCATCGTCCGTGAGAGCGGAAGACACAAACCAGGTTTCGAAAACGCTTGGTGGTGCGTAGACGCCGTTGTCCAGCAAAGTGTGGAAGAACGGTGCGAAGCGGAAGATGTCGGCTGCCTTCATATCAGAGAAGTTGTGGCCCTCACCTTCTGCAAAACGGATAGACAGCATGTTTGAGGCACGCTGAATGTGGTGGGCTACGCCTTCGTGGGTTAAGGCATCAGAGATCAAACCGTGGAGACGATCTGCGTTGGCGTTGATGGTTGTGTAGAGGGATTCGTCGGCAAGCTTAAGCGATGCCCGACCAGCTGCGACCGCAACCGGGTTGCCGGACAGTGTGCCTGCTTGGTAGACGGGGCCCTGTGGGGCCAGCATGTTCATGATTTCAGCCTTGCCGCCAAACGCTGCGGCAGGTAGGCCGCCGGAGACGACCTTGCCGAAGGTGACCAGGTCAGCGGCAACCTTGTCTACGCCGAACCAGCCACGGTAAGAGGTGCGGAAGCCGGTCATGACTTCATCGAGGATCAGCAGCGCGCCGTCAGCGTGAGCGATCGCGAGAAGCTTGTCGTTAAAGTTGTCCTTTGGAGCGACGGTGCCCATGTTGCCACCGGCTGCCTCTGCGATGATGCAGGCGATCTCGCCTGGGTACTCCGCAAAAGCGTTGCGCACGGCTTCAATGTCGTTGTAAGGAACAACAATAGTGTCAGAAGTCTGAGCGCCGGTGATGCCTGGGGAATCAGGCAGAGCGAAAGTTGCGACACCAGAACCAGCAGATGCGAGCAGCGCATCGACGTGGCCGTGGTAGCAGCCCTCAAACTTCAAAATCTTGGAACGCTGAGTGTAACCGCGCGCCAGACGAACCGCCGACATGGTGGCCTCAGTGCCGGAGTTGACCAGGCGGACTTCCTCCACAGAAGTGCGCTTGACGATATCTTGGGCCAACTCAACCTCACCGATGGTGGGAGCGCCGAAAGAAAGACCATCCACGACGGCCTTCTGCACAGCCTCGACCACTGCTGGGTGAGCGTGACCCATCAGCATGGGGCCCCAAGAACAGACCAGGTCAACGTATTCATTTCCGTCCACATCGATCAGCGTTGAACCGTGAGCTTTTTCGATGAAACGGGCTTGTCCGCCAACTGAACCGAAAGCGCGAACAGGAGAATTCACACCACCAGGGGTGAGCTTCTGAGCCTTTTCAAACCACTCTGCGGATCGAGCCGTATTGGACGATGTCATGTGCGTCATTGTATTAATTCAATCTGTGAAGCCAATCCAGCTCGTTGACAGTCGAACTTTACAAACTCTCAACAGCGATTGGGGTGGTCAATAGTGTTTTTGGGTGCTTATCCCAGCAACCTGTGTACTGCTGCCTGGGCATCTGCGATAACTGCGGGAACTCCCACTCCCCCAGCCCACGCGCCAATTGCTTCCACGCCAGGCACGGCTGCGATCTCTGCACGCGCAGCCGAAACGGTAGCAATGTGATCAACTCCATAGGCTGGGAGCCCACCGAACCAGCGCTGCACGAAAATTTCACCCAGTCCGGCAGCCCGGCCGTCGAACCCGGTTATGGTGAGGAGATCGTCGAGGGCGGCGTCGACAAGCAAATCCTCGTCCATGCGTGCCGACGCCTCATCGCCTAGCCTGCCGAACGACGCGCGCACGAGCGCGCCCCCGCGAGCCTCCAGGTGAGGCCACTTCTTTGAGGAGAACGTGAAGGCCTTCGCCGTGATGCCCGGCTCATTAACAGCGACCAGGACGCCGGAGTTGTCGGGCAGGCCCTCGCTGGAATCGAAACGCATGCCGACGACTGCTGAAGAAGCCAACTTAATTGCGCGCAAATGTGGCGCTGCGGCCGGTGCCAAGTCGCGGAGCAGCACAGCGGCGGTTGGAGCGGGAACCGCCAAAATCACCTTGTCGTAGGTGCCTTCGCCACCGCCCTTGATGGCAAAACCTTCACCATCTTTGGTGATGGCGGAAACGAAACTATCCAAGTGAATATCTGCACCGCATTGCTCTGCCAACGCTTCGTACAGCTCCGCGTATCCGCCCTTGAAGGTCTGGAAAACGGGGCGGGTTTCTGAAGTTGTTTTTGCGGCTTCCCGCTGAGCTTCCACGGCCTTGACCGCAGCTGACAGAGTCACCGGCTCGCCGGCCTCAGCCAGCTGATCAAGGGCTGCAGCAAGTGCCGGCACGGAAGCGCGCACACCCAGATCATCAGCGGTGGAGGAATAAACGCCACCAAGCAGCGAAGACACCACAGTATCGACGATCTCATCGCCATACTGACGGCGCACTAAGGCGCCAACAGAAATGTCTTGGCCAGGAGTCCAATCAAAAGCGGTGTCTTGCGCGCCTGCTGGTGGATTGCTTGGAATACCCATCACTCCACCTGCGGGGAACGCATGCAGCGCACCGCCCGCGAAATACTGAGACTTCGCAGCAGACGGGCTGACCAAAGAATCAGCCAACCCAAGCTCAGTAAAAAACTCCACCGCATCGGAACGCGCAGCTAAAAACGCCTCCGCTCCAATATCGGTAGGTCCGGAAGCAAACGGCACCGTAAAAAGCTTGCCGCCAATGCGTTCGCCTGCTTCCAACACATCGATTTGGGCAGTGGGATCAGCTTTATGGATCTCATATGCAGCAGTCAGACCCGCAAGGCCTGCACCGATGATGGCAAAACGCATGAAACTCCTCTTAGTTTAAGAATGAATGATGGAGACGGCTTCAGTAATATCTTCCGCCACCGTATTAGGAAGCACACCATGACCAAGGTTAAAGATATGGCCCGTTGCATGACCTGCATCAACAGCAGTCTGAGCCTCTGCCTTGATGCGCTCAATTTCCTTAGTCAAAGGTGCGCGACCCGCAAACAACAACGCAGGATCGAGGTTACCCTGCAACACCTTAGGACCTGATACCGCAGCAATACGCTCCGCAGCCTTATCCAACGGCACCCGCCAATCCACACCCATGACCTCTGAGCCAGCCTTGCTCATCGCACCAAGCAACTCACCAGTACCCACACCAAAGTGAATACGAGGCAGCTGGTACTTGCCCACTTCCTCCAAAATCTCAGTGGAATACGGCAACACGAACTCGGTGTAATCACGCTCAGTGAGGAACCCAGCCCACGAATCAAACAACTGCACCGCATCGATACCCGCATCGATCTGCGACTTCAAAGAATTCACAATCGTCGGCACCAAACGAGCCATCAACGCATGCCACGTCTCAGGATCACCATGCATCATTGCTTTGGTCTTCTCATGATTCTTGGAAGGACCACCCTCAACCAAGTAACTCGCCAACGTAAACGGCGCACCAGCAAAACCAATCAACGCCTGAGAATCAGACAACTCATCCAAAATGATGCCAATACCCTGCTCCACCTCCGGAACGTTGCCCTCCAAAATAGGAAGATTCAACACATCCCCACGGCTCCGCACCGGCGCATCCAACACAGGTCCACGACCCGCCACGATTTCCACACCAACACCCGCAGCACGCAACGGCACCACAATGTCAGAGAACAAAATCGCAGCATCCACATCATGACGACGAACCGGCTGCAAAGTAATCTCCGCCAACAACTCCGGCATGAAACAGGAATCCAACATGCTGATTCCCTCACGGACCTTCTTGTACTCAGGCAACGACCTACCCGCCTGGCGCATAAACCACACCGGAGTGCGAGTCGGGGTCTTGCCATTAGCGGCATCAATAATGGGCGCGTTATTTAGCGTGCGACGCGCAGCTGGAATAGTAAGAGCAGACATGCGCTCAATCTTGCCCCATTTATCCCAATTTAGGAAAAGAAGCCACACCTAATTGAGGACAATGCATCAGTAAAAAGAACTATATGGGAGGGGTTTTTGGGCTTGGGAATTGCTGGTTAGTACTTGCGCGCCCTGCCCGAGCGCCATTCAATAAGCAGCGAAGACGCCAGCATAGCCACGGTCGCAGCCATTGGATGCAGCAAGCCAGACACTGCAAGCACCATGGCAACACCGTTATAGATCCAGGCCAGAGCAATATTGCCATTGACCAACTTGGCGTAGCGTCGAGCCAGTTTAAACAGCGTCGGCACGCTCATGACCTCTTCGCGCATGACCACAACGTCAGCTGCCGGGTCATCGGAATCATCACGCAGATCTGAGGGACGATCGACGCCCATCAGTACACCCACGTCAGCGACTTTCAAACAGTCCATTACTGATTCATCGCCGATCATCGCGACAGTGGATCCGCGGGTGTGGACTGCACGGACGACCTGGGCTTTCTTGCCCGGCGCGATGCCGGCCAAGACGTGGGTGATGCCTAAGCTGTCTGCGTATCGACGTGCCACCGGGTAAGTATCACGTGAAAGCATCATGGTCTCGATGCCTTGTTCTTCAATCGCAATAATCGCATCGGAGGAATCTGATCTCACGTGGTCACTTAGAGTGATAACTCCGCGGTCTTTGCCTTTCCATCGCACGATCAGTGGTGCGCCACCTGAGGTTGCTGCTGCCACTAGTCGGGGGCTTAAGTGCTCACGGACTTCTGTCATGGATCGTGGTCGCCACAGGAGTGCTTCTGTGGTGCGCATGATTTTTTCGCCAGATGGTTTGATCAGTGGCAGCTCGATGGTTGCTTGGAATGAGCCGGCTTCGGTGATTTCCACGTTGCCTACTTCAATCCAGTGTGGGACATCTTCACCACCGGCGCCGGTATCACGAGCTTCACGGGATGCTTTCACCAGTGCTTTGGAAATCGCGTGGTGGGATTCCATGGCCAACGCCCCGGCGACACGCAGCACTAGTTCTGGGTCCTCGCCTTTGTCTGCTGTGACGGTTTCCACTGTCATTTCGCCATCGGTTAGTGTGCCCACACGATTAAATACGGCAGTATCCACATCATCGAGAACTCGGAAAATTTCACCAGAGCGGACCAAAATACCGTGTCGTGCTGCAGCTTCGATGGAATTCCTCGTGGCAAGTGGAGCAGACAACGCTAAGGCCACCGGAGCCACGCACGCAAGGACAGCCAAGGTAGTGGTAAATGCAGCGTTGATGTTTCCAGAGATCAGTGCCCACAGACAGAAGTCCACCACAGCAAGGGTGAACGTGATGGGCACAAGGTTACCGGCCGAACGGATCGCTGCCCTATTGTGGCGGTTTTCCTTCAACGTCGCTTCTTTAACCCACCTATGTACCGCGGCGATGCGGGTGCGGTGACCAGTGCGAATAACACGAACCTTGATTTCGGATTCGAGGTTGAGGCTGCCGGCGAAAACTTTGTCATTTACTTTTACATCACGCTGGTCTTGTCCCATGATGATGCTAGCTGCGATCCGCGAACCGCCACCGATGACAGTGCCATCCACAGGGATCGTGGTATTAGGTGGAACTTTCACATCGTCATTGACACGGACTTCCTGCACTGGAATGTTCAGTTCCTGGACTACGCGCTTCAATCGGTGTTTACGCACCACAGTGACAATGCGCTGTGGATCGATTTGGAGGCGACCAAGTTCCGCTAACAAACTGGATTGGCTTCGACGCCTTGTCAGCAGCCGTCCGGCAAGAAGCAACACGGTGATTCCGCAGGCCACATCAAAATAAATCTCGTTTTGGGTCAACGTGCCGTGGTCAAAAGCGAACCAGGACGGATATGACCGCCAGGATTTACCTCCTGGGGTTTCAAACAACAGCATGGCGATAGACCACGCGTATGCAGCAGCAATAGCGATTGAGCTGGTCGCATCAAGAGCGGAAATTCCTCGACGAATACCGCCTGCTGCAGCGCGGTGAAACGGCCAGGCACCCCACACCACCACAGGAATAGCCAACACAGCGGACAACCACTGCCAATAATCAAACTGCCACGAAGGATTCAACGATAACGCCAATACGATGAGCGCAAACGGCAACGACACCCACAAACGCTTAGGTGTAATCAGTGCGCGGGCGGTGAACAGCACATCGCCCGACATTGGGTCTTCATGCTGCGAGGTGGTGTGATTCCTGCGTTTAATCCAACCACTTTCACGAGCGCGTACCGCATGTACCATTTCTTGTCGGTTATGCCTTCGCACACGAGGCGAGATTCGCTTGGCATCCATTCGGGAGCGGTAACGATCAAGGCGTGCTTCCCTATTTACTTCCGCGCTGAGCTGTTGATGCCTGCGCAGCAGCGATGAATTAGAAAGGTGTGCTTTGATGCCGAACTGCTCAAACACCTCAATGAGGGTTTCGGGATGTACCCGATCAGTTGCTGTAATCCATGCAGTTTGTGAAGGGTAAATCAGATCCGCGGATACACCGGGGATCTTCTCTAGGGCTTTTTCCACCACCATCAACGATGGTGCATTGCTTAACCCCTCGAGCTCAAAGGCCAAAGAAACCTTAATGCTTGAGCTTAAATCTTCCTCTTCTTCTGAGGCGGTGGCTCGGTTCAATCCAACACCTGCCTTGAGCGCCGCTGTTTTGGCGTCAGAGATAGCAGTGTTTACGGCCTTGTCCACCGAGGAAGAATCCGGTGTGCTCACGATAAACCTTCTTGGGTTGTAAAAGATAGAAAAAGAGGTGTCACTTTTAATGTCCTCACAGTATAAGGCTCACGGTAAGACTCACGGTAGCGAAAAAGTACGGTCGAACCGTTCTACTTCTCGCGATTCATTACACGAGCCATATGATTTCGGTCAATGTGATCATTGACTGCTGGGCGGAACATCAAGAGTGCTTCCAAAGCCAACAAGACTGCGATGATTGCGAGTGCGAAGCCTCCAGCGCGGGTGGCAAAAGACAACAGATCTGTCAGCAATACCAACAACATGATGGCCAACAAAAGACGGCGCGGATTCTTGCCGCCCTTTGGCAGTTGTGAAGTAAGTGCAGCAATCACGACGCCAGCAAAGGCATTGATGCCACCGATGAACTCCTGGTTGTTCACCACAACGGCTTTGTAGCTCTCATCCACATCATCAGGTCCCGTGTATCCGGCGGTGTACATCACCAGGCCTGTAAAAATCATGAACGCTGCAGTGGCAAACAGCATCCAGAACACCACTTTTAGTGCAGTGGGGATGGTGGTTGCATCTGCGTTTGGTTCATTCAGGGGGCGTCGGTTGATGTCATCTCCGCCAGTTGCGGGTGATGGGAACATGCTTGGCATTGTGGTGAAATCTCCGTCGTCTTTAAAAATTCTTCAGTACTTACCGTTTAGCGTCTTCTGGTGCGTAGTCGGTGAGCATTTTGACAGGCTGCTCAGTGCGCGAGAGCGCATATGCCACACCGGCGCTCACTCCGACGAGGATTTGTACACAACCGTCGATAGCAAATAGTGCCATTGGAACATCAGTCCCACCAGGTGAGGCGAAAAACAGCATCAAGACTCTTAGGATAAAGAAGAAACTGAAGATGGTGAGCAGCAAGAATGCCGTCGGTAGGCGTTTGGAACGGTTTTTCACCATCACCACCATCCAGGACAAAATGGCAATCACAATGAGGTTGAAGAATCCCATGACCAAGATTGCTGCGATGACTGTGGCGTTAACAATGCCATCGGAAAGCCCCTGTGCTGCTGCTTGTTCTTTGGCAACAGTCCGCAGCGCAGTCGGGTCCGTAAAGCTCATCACCACGTTTAAGATCTGGTGCAGCAGCTCCAAACCGATCATCACAGCCCACATCTGAATCAGGAGCTTGACGGTGTCTTCCTTCTTTTCTCCAGCATTTTTCGCAGAAGCAGAAGATGAAGGCGGGGCAGATTTCTTCGGTGTGAGATTGGGAAGCATGCTCATGGGGAGTCCTACTAATCAGTTAGTTCTTGTTAAGCGTTTCGCAGTGCGCGGGCAGCGTCAACGGCAAAGTACGTGAGGATTTGGTTTGCACCGGCACGCTTGATGGAGGTCAAAGATTCCATCATCACTGCATCAAGGTCAACCCAACCGTTGCGGCCTGCTGCTTGGATCATCGCGTACTCACCAGAAACTTGGTAGGCAGCCACTGGGACAGGTGAGGTATCAGCGATGCGGGTCAGCACATCAAGGTATGGCAGTGCAGGCTTGACCATAATGAAGTCCGCTCCTTCTGCGATATCTAGCTCTGCCTCAAGGAGAGACTCACGCAGGTTCGCAGGATCTTGCTGGTAGGTACGTCGATCGCCTTGGAGGGAGGATCCCACTGCTTCGCGGAAAGGTCCGAAGAATGCTGATGCATACTTAGCGGAATACGCCATGATGGCGACGTCCTGGTAGCCTTCCTCATCCAACGCTGCACGAATAGCAGCGATCTGGCCGTCCATCATTCCGGAAGGGCTCACAATATGTGCACCGGCACGAGCCTGAGCAACAGCCATCTGCTGGTACAGCGGCAAAGTGGCATCGTTGTCCACGATTGCGTTTCCATGGCGGTCCTCGGTAACTACGCCGCAGTGACCATGATCCGTGAACTCATCAAGGCAAGTATCGGCCATAATCAGCAGGTCATCGCCGAATTCCTTACGCAGCGATGAAAGTGCACGGTTCAACACACCGGTTTCAGACCATGCCTGGGAACCATTGAAGTCCTTGTCCGCATCCACTGGAACACCGAACAGATCAACGCAACGAACACCAGCATCTAAAGCCTCATGGGCGGCACGCAGCAGCGAATCTTCAGTGTGCTGATAAACGCCCGGCATGGAGGAGATCTCACGTGCCTCAGTGATTCCATCCGCAAAGAACATTGGCAGAATAAGATCCGCCGGGCGCAATGCGGTTTCCGCGACTAGTTCCCGCATCGCAGGGTTGGCGCGAAGTCGGCGCGGACGACGAATTAGTGCGTGGGAGTAATCAGAAGAAGTGCTCATTGCTTGTAACCTTTGCTCTCTTGAAATTTCTAGGTCCTTTGTCCAATCATAGAGTCAGCGGTGGACACGACCACGTCCGCTACTATTTTCACTGCAGTTGAGCGAGCGACGTCACCATGAATTGATTGCAGAAAAACTCCAGCTGACCAGGTTCATAGTCGGGTGAAAAGCGCTTGCCCACCACGATGATGGGGCAGGAATATACGTGGTCCCCGTTGGGTGCCGTGGCTAGAATCGCGAGGTCAGTGCCGTAGTCATCGGTGATGACGACCCATTCCATGCCCATTTTTTCGCGCAGGTACTCCCCCACCACGATGCCCCACATTTGCTGAATATCAGTGACATCAATGTCCGGGTCGCTCGCAGCTGCCTGCTTGTACTGCTCCACCATGGTCTCAAAATCCTCGAAGAGTTTCGGTGGCTCAAAATGAAAACCAGCCTCCTGTGCGGCGCGCAGGAGGCTGTCTTTCCATGCTGTTGTTTCGGCGTCTAGCTGCTGGATGTCCATGGACAACACCCTAGTGAAAAACCTTTTAAGACGCTTTTCGACGCCTGCGTTTCTTCCTCGGCGGCGGCAGCTCGCCCTTAGCGCGCAGATCCGCCACGTGTTCCGCAAGAGCGTCGATCAGTTCTGGTACTTCGGCGATCTCTGGCATGACATCAACGCGCAGTCCCAGTTCTTCAGCGGTCGCTGCAGTCATGGGTCCGATGCACGCGACGATGGTGCGTGGGTGTGGTTTACCCGCGATACCAACGAGGTTCTTCACGGTCGACGAAGAGGTGAAGGCAACTGCATCAAATCCGCCGGTCTTGATCATATCTCGGATATCAGCGCTTGGTGGTGCTGCGCGGACGGTGCGGTAAGCCACCACGTCTTCGACTTCCCAACCAAGGTGGGTCAGGCCGTCGACAAGCACGTCGGTTGCGATATCTGCGCGCGGCAAGAGGACACGGCCGACTGGATCGAGTTCTTCGAAATATTCGGGGAACACGTCGACAAGCCCTTGCGCATTTTGCCTGGTACGTGCAGGCAGAAGCTCCGGCGTGATGCCGAGCGCGCGGATCTCAGCGGCGGTTTTTTCACCGACTGCGGCGATGCGGACGCCCGCGAAGGAACGTGAATCGAGGCCGAATTCGGTGATTTTCTCCCAGACTGCCTTCACTGCGTTGACGCTGGTGAGGACAACCCACTGGTAGCGTCCTTCGACGATGCCCTTGATGGCGCGTTCCATTTGCGCTGGGTTGCGCGGTGGTTCGACAGAAATGGTAGGGACTTCCTGCGGGATAGCGCCGTGGCTGCTCAGACGTGCGGACATGGATGCCGCTTGCTCCCGAGCGCGAGGCACCAGCACACGCCAACCGTACAGAGCGCGGTTTTCCCACCAAGAGTACTTGGAGCGATCATCCACACCCTTGCCCAAGGTAACAACCAAAGGTCCGCTTAGTTCAGCATCAAGCTTGTGCAACAGACCTAAAGTGGTGTCATAGGTGCGCTGCAAACGGGTGGTGCCGTTAGCGGTGACAGAAACAGGAGTTTCCAAAGACATATTGCGGGCCTTTAGTTCCTGTGCAATACGGGAAAGGTCATCCACGCGGGCCTGCAGCACCAAAGGCTGAGGTGCGCTAGCCAACTGATCCCAGTCCAAGTTTTGACCGTTGACATCAGTTTCGGTGTAGGTAGAACCCAACGCAATTCCCGCAAATGCAGGAACCGTTGCAGGCAAAGACATACCTGGAACCACCTGGAACTCCAGGCCAGCCTCGGAAACTGCAGAGATCTCAGCCAGTGTGGCATCGCTGCTCAATGGGTTGCCGGTGACAAGACGAATAACATCTCCACCATAAGAAAGAGCATCCTGCACAAGCTCAACAATCTGAGCTGGAGTCGCCTCAGAAACTTCCGTGATCTCTGCAGCGGTTGGTGGTGCTGGACGAGGAGGCTTACGGCGTGCACCGTTCTCCTTCGCTTCAATGCAGATGCGCTCGTACTCATCTTCCGCAGCCTGAAGCTTATCTTCCGGCACAGGAATTTCAGTGGCGACAAAAGCTCGAACGCCGCTTAGTACTTGTTCATCAGTAATCGCACGAACCGCGTTGCCCAGAACTTCACGGGCACGAACTGTAAGAAGATCAGGGTTACCGGGACCGGCCCCAACAAAAATGACTTTGCCTGGAAGTAACTCTTCCGTTTGTCCCTCATGCTGTCCCTCAAAAGATGAAACAGGACGTAAGTTTCCGTGCGTGAGCGATTCAACCCCGATGGTTTCGGAAACCTGGTTGGTCTCGATCCCGGTAGTTTCAGCCATCTCGGGCTTATGGGCGATAGTCATCAATATCTTTTCTAGTACTTGTCTCGAAAACGACCAACGTACTCCATCAACAGCCATGAAAAAAGCCGAATCAAATTTTCGATCCGGGATTGTCCACGACAATTTAATGAAGCACACTGACCGCCGTCGGATGAGGACATAACTGGTCGGCGCACAATATTTGCACCTTATTTTACGAGGGCATCCAAACCGAGCGCGATTTTCAAAGAAAACGGCCAGTTCAAACATTGGTGGCGTAAAAACCGACCACCCTCTCAACAGGTGTTTACCGTGTGGTATATACACGATAATTGAGTCATGCCTGTTTTGAAAAACCGCTTCAATTCTTGCTTTTACCAAACGGCATTTTTGGCCTATTAATTAGGTCCCCTTTTAGCAGCCTGGGTCACACCTTTCATGCACCATACAAGCTGTTCAGGCAGATTCAGCACAAACACTTTTTGATGTTCCGCCAGCGGTACAAATAATTCTTTTCCCTACCCACATAACCCACCCCTTTGTTGGGCAGTTCACTGCAGATTGCAGTTGCTTGTAGGGCTCCCGATCTAAGGGATTGAATCCGTGAAATACCTCTCTTCATGTAGGTCTCCCCTTCAAGGTCTAACTGAAACATCGCCAAACGTGCAGACATTTCCATAAGTCCTGCGAAATGCGCCCATTCATGTAAAGATGTTATTTCCTCCCCCAAACACTCCTTAAAATTTCAAGAAGGGCCTTATTTTCATGTCTTCGAAGCACCCTTTGAAGCGCACTGCCGTTACTGTTTTTGCACTCGGCGCTTCCGCTGCTCTCCTCGTGGCTTGCTCTGAACCTTCTGAGGACGTTTCCACCGCAGAGACCACCACTGCAAGCTCTTCCGCTAACGCATCCGATGCAGCCGGTGAAAAAGTAACCATCACCGTCTACACCTCTGAGCCTGAGGAAAAGGTCGATGAGATCAACAAGGCGTTCATGGAAGCCAACCCAGATATTGAGGTTGAGGTGTACCGCGCTGGTACTGGCGATCTGACTGCTCGCATTGAAGCTGAAAAGGCATCCGGTTCTATCGAGGCTGATGTGTTGTGGGCTGCGGATGCTGCAACCTTTGAAACTTATGCAGCACAGGGCGACCTTGCAGAGCTGGAAGATGTTGAGACTTCCGACATCATTGAAGAGGCTCTGGATGCTGAGAACTTTTATGTAGGCACCCGCATCATCCCAACCGTGATTGCATACAACACTGAAGTTGTTGATCAGGCTGAGCTTCCTACGTCTTGGGCTGATCTGACTGATCCTAAGTATGCAGGCCAACTGGTCATGCCGGATCCAGCTGTGTCTGGTGCTGCAGCCTTCAATGCTTCTGTGTGGAAGAACGACCCTGCGCTTGGCGAAGCCTGGATCACCGCCTTGGGTGAAAACCAACCAATGATCGCTCAGTCCAACGGCCCAACCTCCCAGGAGATCGCTGGCGGTGGCCACCCAGTGGGCATCGTGGTGGACTACTTGGTGCGCGACTTGGCTGCTGCTGGATCTCCAATCGACACCATCTACGCATCGGAGGGTTCTCCTTACATCACTGAGCCTGCAGGTGTGTTCGCTGATTCTGAAAAGAAGGAAGCAGCCGAGCGCTACATCAACTTCCTGCTGTCTGTTGAAGGCCAGGAAATCGCAGTTGAGCAGGCATACCTGCCAGTGCGTGAAGATGTCGGAACTCCAGAGGGCACCCCCGAGTTGGCTGACATCGAGCTCATGACCCCTGACCTGGAGGTTGTAACCGCTGATAAGGCGGCTGCTGTTGAGTTCTTCCAAAACGCAATGAACTAGTTTTCCTATGCAGTTATCTCCTTCAAATACGTCGACGCAGCGCTTTCACATCTCTGCGTTGACGTCTTTGTCTTTCATGCGTCTGGGTGTGTGGCTGATTGTCGCGGGGTTGTTTATCACTCCGTTGGCGCTGGTGGTGGGCTTGGCGTTGGGAGGCAATCAGTTTCCTGCTCTGTGGGATTCCGGATTGGGCAAAGCCCTATGGAATTCCGCCTATACAACAGTGCTTTCTGCGGTGGGCGCGACCATTATCGGCACGATCATGGCTCTCACGCTGGACCGAACTGATGTTTTCGGGCGCACCGCGTTGCGGTTATTTTTGTTATCCCCGCTGTTGATCCCTCCGTTTATTGGGGCTATTGCGTGGTTGCAGCTGTTCGGGAAGAACCAGGGCATCAACCGGTTTTTCGGCACGGAAGTGTGGGATATTTACGGCGCTGATGGTGTGACATTTTTGTTGATTGTGCACTCCTATCCCACTGTGTACATCATTGTTTCGGCAGCTCTGAGGCAACTTCCTAGTGATTTGGAGCAAGCTGCACGGATCGCGGGGGCGGATACTTTTACGGTGTTGCGCACCATCACACTCCCACTGCTCAAACCTGCATTGTTGTCGGCGTTTACTCTTACCACAGTGGCGAACCTCGCCGACTTTGGCATTCCAGCTCTGTTGGGATCGCCAGCGCGTTTTGAAACCTTAGCCACCATGATTTATCGCTTCATGGAATCCGGCACCGTGAGCAATCCATTGCAGGTGGTATCCACCATTGGCATCGTGTTGTTGTTCCTGGGAATCGCAGCAGTAACCGCGGATTATCTGGTGTCTTTGTACGCGGCATCAAAGTTGCAAGACGCAGGAACACCGCATCGCTTTACTCTCAACAAATCACGAATCCCAGTCAGCGTGATCACGTGGATCATCGCGTTGATCATCACCGCCGCCCCGCTGCTGGGTCTGGCATACAGAGCATTACTGCCTGCCCCAGGTGTGCCGTTCAACCTAGACAACATCACGCTCAACAACTTTGAAGCAGCACTGAGCAATCCACGAGTAATCGAAGGATTCAGCAACTCCCTCATGTTATCCCTGGGTGCAGCCCTAATCTGTGGGGTGCTGGGATGGCTGATCGGAGTGCTCATCACCCGAACCCAGCATTTCGCCAACGTACCGTTGACACTCACTGTGCTGCTTCCCACCGCACTGCCGGGCATGATCATCGGCGTCGGCTGGCTCATTTTGGGCAGATACACCGGAATTTACAACACACCTTGGGTGATTTTGGGTGCATATGTGTGTGCTTTTACCGCGCTGGTTGTCCAAGCTGTACGCGGACCACTCAGTCAAGCACCCGAAGCAATCGAAGAAGCCGCACGAATCAGCGGCGCAGGCAGATTACGATCCATCATGGACACCACCGGAGCGATGGCAATTCCCGCAGCTTTCGCCGGCGCAGTGCTGGTTGCGGTAACTGCGGTTCGAGAGTTAACCGTGTCCATTTTGCTCATCGCGCCGGGCACCACCACCCTGGGTGTGCAGGTGTTCAATTTGCAGCAGGCGGGAAATTACAATCAGGCATCGGCGTTGTCGTTGATGTTTGCGATTATCGGTATCGTGGCGCTCGCGTTGACGGTGCGCAGCCAGAAGGAGTTTTAGGTGTCATCGATCAAATTGCGCGATTTAAGCGTGAGCTTCCGCGACGGAACCTTCGGGCTGCAAGATATCAATTTGAAAATTGAGCCGGAAGAATTTGTGGTGCTCATCGGGCCGTCGGGGTCCGGTAAAACCACCATGTTGCGCACCATCGCGGGGTTTGTGGAGCCAAGTTCCGGCAGTGTGCTCATCGGCGGCGAAGACATGACGCATGTCCCGCCGGAGCGCCGTCGCATGGGCATGGTGTTTCAGCAGCATGCGGTGTGGCCGCATATGTCGGTCGCCAAGAATGTGGGATACCCGCTGGCGCGAAGTGGTCAGAAGGGGGCGTCGATAAGCAAACGCGTGGAGCGCACGCTCGCGCTGGTGGGGCTTGAGGGGTTCGGCAGTCGCAGACCGGCCAGCCTGTCTGGTGGTCAACGTCAGCGGGTGGCGCTTGCGCGCGCCATCATCGCCGACCCCACCGTGCTGCTTCTCGACGAGGCCCTCTCCGCCCTCGACGAACCGCTGCGAGACGCTTTACGACGCGAACTCGTATCTTTGACCCGGCGCGAAGGCCTCACTACTGTGCACGTGACGCATGACCGCGCCGAAGCGATCTCCATCGCTGACCGCATCGTCGTACTCGGCAACGGTCGAATCCAACAGGTAGCCACCCCTACTGAGCTCCTTTCCGCCCCCGCTACTGCCGATGTTGCCCGATTCATCGTCGACGCCACCGTCCTGAATGGAATTGTTCGAAATGGCAGAGTGATGTGTCCTGATCTCGATACTTCTTGGGATCTAGACGCAGTACAGGCGATTGATGACATTTTCGACGGCGACCTCGTCGACATCGCGATCCCACCCCACTCCGTTGACATCGGCCCCGCTCATCACCCCGATTACATTTTCGCGGAGATCACCTCGGTGCTGTTCCAGGTCACGTCCTATTCCGTGACCGCGAAAACCCAGAGCGGACACAGTTTCCGAATGTCCATCACTTGCTCCCTCCCCGAAATCGGCGAAACCATCGGGCTCAGCATCGACAACCCGATGGTCTACCGCGCGGATTAAACCAAAACGGCGGCGGCGATGTGGTGCCTTGGTCTCATTTGCACATTTCGAGGCGACGAAACTGCAGTTTGAGACCAAAAGCTCCCCAAGAAAAGTGCTCCTTGGCCTAATACTGACGCCTAATTTTAAGGGGTCCAATTTCGCGGATGGGTCTAAGTATGGGTCGAGGCGTTTTAGGGGCTTAGACGCGATTCTGCGAGGGCATGTTTTCCGGGTTCTTTACTGTGAATCTAGGCAGACCAAACTAGGTGACCGAAAACTTTTTCCTCAGGGAATCTCGGTCACCTGGTTTGGTTTTCGACTGCTGGTGAGCCAAAGAGGCATTTGATCACCTTAAAGGGCGACTTCTCATGTGTAGACTTCATTAGGCGATCACCGGATTTCCTACTGAAGTCGTATGACGCGAAGTTGAGCATGGGACACCCCCGAAACTAAGCACTCACCTATTGTGGGGGCATGTTTGGCAGAAAAGACGTAAATCTCAGTGCTTTGGAAGCTCGTGTTGCTGCTCTTGAACGCAGACTAGCTGAGCAAGATCGGATCATTGCTCAGCTAGGGGGTGATTCTTCGATTCCGCTGTCGTTGCAAAGACCACAATCAGGGTTACATCCTGACGTTGTGGCGCTCCTGCAGCAGGGTAAGAAGATCGCGGCGATCAAACGTCACCGTGAACTTACCGGGGCAGGGTTGAAGGAAGCGAAGGAAACGGTCGAAGCGTCGAGGTTTTACTGACTCTTTTAGAGGGACAGGAAAGTTTCCCGCATGCGGGAGACGTCGGGTTCGAGGCCGGTGAACAGTCGGAAGGCATCGACGGCTTGGTGGATTGCCATGCGGGTTCCGTCGAGGGTTTCGCAGCCGAGGGCACGGGCGGCTTTGAGAAGTTCAGTTTCGATGGGCATGTACACGACGTCGCCAACCCAGTGATCCTTGGTGAGGCAGCTGACATCAAAGGCGGTGCCGGGGTGTGCTGGCATTCCCATGGGGGTTGCGTTGACTACTCCGTCGGCGGCGGCGATGACGTCTTCGATGCCGCGGGCGTCTACTCCCACGACGGCTTCACGGCCGACTGCGTTGTTGATGACATCTGCCAGTGCCTGCGCGCGGGAAGTGTCGAGGTCAGCGACCTGAAGTTTCTGCACACCGTGGGTGACCAGGGCGTATGCCACTGCGTTTCCTACGCCGCCGGCGCCGACCTGCACGACGGAATCGAGCTTGGCGTTGGGGAGGCCTTCTTCCATTCCGCGGCCAAATCCGGAGACGTCGGTGTTGTGGCCGGTGGTGTGGCCGGTGGCGTCGATAACGACAGTATTCACTGCGCCGAGTTGGGTGGCTTGTTCGGAGACTTCGTCAAGCAGGGGTAATACTGCTTGTTTGTACGGGTGAGTGATGTTCAGGCCGTTGAAGCCAAGGTAGAGGGCGGCGTCGAGAAGCGTCTTTAAATCTTGCCCGGAAGCACGCGACCCAAGCGTGTCGATGCGCCTGTACACCGTCGCACGTCCCTGCGCGAGGCCTTCCGCCTCGTGCATTGCGGGGGTGCGCGATAGGTCGAGGCCCTGGCCGATTAGGCCGAGGAGAATACTGTCGTTCATATTTTTGGGCTTTCTACTTTTTGAGATTTGCCAGGATATCGACCGCGAAACGGTAACCCTGGATGCCAGCGCCAGCGATAACGGAGACCGCGGCGAGGGAAATGTAAGAATGGTGGCGGAACTCTTCACGGGCATGCGGATTGGAAATGTGCACCTCAACGGTAGGAAGCTCAGACGCCTTCACAGCATCCAAAAGCGCCACCGAAGTGTGAGTCAGGCCGCCGGGGTTAATCACGCAACCGATGTGGGTGCCGCGAGCGTTGTGCAGCGCATCGATTAGCTCACCTTCGTGATTGCTCTGCAGCGCCTCAACCTCAAGGCCGTGCTTCGCAGCCTCAGCGGTTGCCAGCGCGACGACGTCTTCCAAGGTGTCGTGTCCGTAAATGTCAGGCTCGCGTTTGCCCAGCATGTTCAGGTTTGGGCCGTTGAGGAGGAGAATTTTTCCAGGCATTTTAGGTTCCATTTCTAATTGTTGTTGGGGGGCTAGTTCGGGATGCTAGTTTGGGATTCCCCGCTCGAGGTCCCGCACCTCACGATACTGCGCCGCCAACCGCACCGGAGCGTTTGTTTCGCCCCAACCTGCAAAACCGCCGCGGCGTTCCACCACTTCGAAGAACAGCGTGCCCAACGTGCGGGTGTAAAAGTGGAGGAATTCGCCGTTCTCGTCGCGGTCGTAAAGCAGGTGGTTTTCCTTGAGTGTGTCCAAGAATTCCTGCGGCAAATCAAAACGCGCCTGCACATCGTCGTAGTAATTCTCTGGGACGGGCAAGAAATCCAGGCCTCGTTTGCGCGCACGTTCAGCCACCGCCACGATGTCCGCCGTGGCCAACGCAATGTGCTCCGGGTAGGCCGCGTTGAGGAAATCTCCCTGCTCACCGTCCTCCGGCGCCACGCTGAGCAGCAACCGCACCGCATCATTCGGCGAACGCATCACCTGATTGCGCACCAAACCAATTGGGCTCGGGAACTCATCCTCACGCACAGTCTCCAACGCCATCAGCGCGGTGTAAAACAGCACTGCCTCATCAAAATGTTGCCACGGCTGGGCGAAATTGACGTGGTCGATGGCTTCAATGAGACCAGCTTCTTGCTTTTCGACGCCGAATTCCGGCAGCCACTCGGGCATTCCATCGGGGCTCGGCCCCGCGAAAAACAGCTCCACCCCATCCGGTGCGTACACACCTTTTAGGTCAACTTCGCCCTCGATGTGGGGACGATCAATTGTCTGAGCCCGCAGCAATTCCGCACGGGCATGAGCAGCTTCTGGATCGGGGGTGTCAAAGCCCATCGCAGAGATCGTGGTTGGAGCCCCGGTGACCCCACGATCACACACCACAATGCGCACATCGCCCTGGGTCCATACCTGGTAATCCTGCTTACTGCAGTGATGACCACCCAAGCGGAAACCCAATTGATGAAGAACCCGAATGGTCTCACCCAAACGTCCAGTGGCGATCTCAATGAAATCAACACCCTCAGGTTCCGCGACCTCAGGAAGTGCACGCAGTTCAAGAGCGCTTGGACGATCCTCAGCATTTAGCGCATGCCAGGTCTGATCTTCCAACCAACGCAAAGAACGCAACCCATCAATCGCGGTGCGACCAACCTCGGCCTTGCGGAAGGAATCGTTGAAGATCTCCAAAGAAATCGGGCCATCATAACCCGTCTTGGCCAGATGAACCATGAATTTCACCAGATCGAAATCGCCTTCACCAGGGAAAACACGGTGGTGACGCGACCAGGACAAAATGTCCATGCTCAGCTTCGGCGCATCCGCTAACTGAACAAAGAAGATCTTCTCCGCAGGGATGTTCTCCACCTCGTCGGTTTCCCAACCACGGGAAAGAATATGGAACGTATCCAAGCAGGTTCCCAGCGCCTTGTGATTCACCTTCTCCACAAGTGCATGCGCATGCTCAAAATCATTGACAAACTTGCCCCACGCCAACGCTTCATAAGCAATCTTGACGTTGTACTTCTCAGCCAAATCTGCTGCACGATGCAACTGCTCCACGAAAAGGTCATCATCATTGATGGTCGCGGTGCCCACATTGGAACACAACAAGATCATCTCAATGCCAAGCCTGTTCATCAGCTTGAACTTCTCTTCCAAGCGGTGCAGATTCTTCAGAAACTGCTCTTCTTCCACACCTTCGAAATCTCGAAACGGCTGGAACAGATCCAGGGTTAATCCCAAATCCTGAGCCCGCTGACGAATCTGCTCTGCCGAATGCGGGGAAACCACCAAGTCCTGCTCGAAGATTTCCACACCATCAAATCCAGCATCTGCAGCTGCGCGCAGCTTTTCAGCAAGAGTTCCGGACAAACAAACAGTGGCAATGGATGTACGCATGTGGTCAAAGATTCCTTTTGGTTTTACTGAGCCGCGAGTTGGGCCTCGGAGGCTTTGCTTGCGGCTGCCAGGTCTGCGGCCTCACCACCAGCAGTGTGCAGAGCATCGATCTCATCCAGAGTCAGAGCCTTGGTTTCCTTAGCGGTCATGGCAACCAGTGCAGAAATCACACAAACAACACCAACGAAGATGGACACCTTCATCCACTGGTCACCCTGATCACCAGCAAGCGCGGATGCGATAACTGGGACGAAACCACCAGAGACTGCGAAACCAATCTGAGTTCCAAGAGCCAAGCCGGTGACACGCACAGAGGTTGGGAACATTTCTGCGTAGAACGCTGGCCACACGGCATTACCCATGGAGTACAGCAGACCAGACATCAACACGCCCATGAAGAAGATCATGGTCCAATTGCCGGAGTAGATAGCTCCCAGGTAACCGTTCATGGCCAGGCCACCACCAATGGCACCCATGATGAACACTGGTCGGCGACCAATGCGGTCAGCCAGCATGCCGGACAAAGGAATCGCAATCAGTGCAACCAAGTTCGCAACAACTGGAACCAGCAAAACAGTTGAACGATCCAGGCCAACAATGTTGGTGGCGAACGACAGTGCCCACACAGTAAACACAATGTTCACGGAGTTGATCATCGCAGCAATAGCAACGCGAGCAACCGCCGCCTTGTGGTAACGCAAGGTCATCGCCAGTGGAGATGCTGCGCCTGCAACTGCTTCCTTGTTTTCACGGAATGCTGGTGGCTCTTCCAGTCCACGACGGATGAGGAAAGCAACCAAAACAACAGCAGCGGACAGCCAGAACGGAACGCGCCAACCCCATGACATTAGAGCATCTTCACTCAGGAACAAGGTGAATGGGATAAATACTCCGGTTGCCAGCAAGGTACCGAACTGGGTTCCGTGAAGAGTCCAGCTAGCAGTAAATGCGCGGTGACGCTCATCGGCGTGCTCCAAAGAAACGGAAATCGCACTGGACTGCTCACCGGATGCAGACAGTCCCTGGATCACACGGCACAGCACCAACAGTGCCGGAGCCAAGTAACCGACCTGATCAAATGTTGGCAAGCAGCCAACTGCGAAAGTGGATGCTCCAATCAGGAAGAGGCACAGCATGAGGACAAATTTACGTCCGTAACGGTCACCTAATGGACCCATGATCAGCGCACCAAGAGGGCGAACCACATAAGCAACACCCACGGTACCCATCGCAGCCAAAATTGCGATGCCTGGTGAAGTATCAGCTGGGAAGAAGAGGTGGTTAAGAACCAGCGCTGCAGCGGTTCCGTAAACAGCGAAGTCGTAGTATTCGAGAGCTGAGCCGATCCAGCTGGATAGTGCTGCTCGCTTGGGCGTCTTGCCCGGAGTTGATTCGGAGTGAGTTACACCCTGAAGTTGTTCGCTCATTGTCGATCCTGTTCATCGAAGGTTCCAGCAACAGTTTCTGTCTGCAGTCCTGTTGCCAGTTAGAGGCTGGTTGTATAAACCGATTGAAATTGTGGGTAATGCATTGAAGTTCTAAATTCTGCCAATTGTGTTGGCGTCCCTACTTTTAACTTCTCAGAAGGGGTGGATGTATGACCCTTTCCCTGAACTCTAAGCAATTGTGATCTATAGTACAAATGCATAAACATTAACCGTGATATCCATCTCTTGCATACCGGCCGAAAGGTTTAGCACACATGCACCTCAATCAGCTCGAATTTTTCATCGCAGTAGCCCAACACGGACAGATCAACCGCGCCGCCGAAGAACTCCTCATTTCCCAACCCGCTCTCAGCCGACAGATCTCCGCACTTGAAAAATCCGTCGGAGCTCCACTCTTCGAACGCCATTCCCGCGGTGTCTCCCTCACAAAGGCCGGAGAAATCCTCCACGAAGAAGCCCTCCGAACGCTTAGCAGGATGCAATCGGTAGTCGATGAAATCCAATCCGGTGAGCACCTCATCACCAGCATCAACATCGGAGTTCCCCCTGGAATCCCCATCGACTGGTTGCGCTGCCAACTCATCGATTTAGGCCCCGAGACCCGCATTTCACTGATCGAATCCCCCACCGATGATCAGCTAAAACTTCTTAAACAACGCGAACTCGACATCGCCCTTTGTCGACGCCAAAGCGAGGCCTTTGCCACCACACTTGTCCACGAACAAGAACTGGGAATCGTCGTCCGAAAAAACTCCGAACTGCACCAAAAAGTCGCAGGAAAAGACAACGCCACACTCTTCGATCTTGAAGGGCTTCGAGTCCTCGCACACTCCCGCGGTGAAGTAAGAATTCAGGAAGAAATCCTCAAAAACGCCATGCTCGCCGCAGGAGTTAATGCCACGTGGATCTTCCGAAAATTTGGGCAATATAGCTCACTGATCGCAGACCTTGTCCAGGCCGATGTCGCACTCACAACAGAGGAATCCGCCCGCACCAACTTCCCCAGCTGGCAATGGGTCCCCATCGAAGGCGAAGACGCCTCCGGAAATGACCTTGTTGTTCGCACCTGGATCACCTGGAACCCCCAACCCACCCCCGCGGTGAAGGCCCTGATCCAGAAATTTATTGACGGAAACTGAGTTCTAAACAGCCGCCATGAGCTCATCCGCATAGCGGTGGGCATCTGGTGTGGAAATGACAATGCGATCGATGCTGATGTTCTCCAGCTCAATGACCAAACCAGGTTCATTCTTTCGGCACATGCTGAACTCATTTTCCGAAAGAGTTTCATTGACATACGCATGAGTGCCAGCCACAAAGACCCCCGGAATACGCAAACGACCAGTGCGCTTAATGGGACGGTCAACTGAACTGATGACATTGTCTACAACCTGAATGTTCCGGATTGCTTTCCGAGGAATCCTCAAATGGCTACGCCTAGCACTCAACTTCTCCCACCATGACAAATGAACAGTCACGATACGATTATTGATTCTCAACTCAGCCACAACGATCAAGCTCTTTTCTGCCGACTGTGCGGCGGTTAAACGACCCCACCAATTGTGGCATGTAACGCCCCCAAATACCTGCGAGTCACATAAGTATTCCCAAACAATTCACTTTAAGGGGTCAACATCCCCAAAATAGGTCCACATATGGATGAGGCCCGTTTATGGCCTTAAAAACGATTCTGAGGCACCTACGGTTTGTTGCGAATGAGACAGGTGTGATTCCTGCAGGTTCCCTGATCAAGGATTCACCACAATCCTGTGGCCAGACCTTAAAATCGAACAGATTTTTGCACCACAGGCCGTGGAAGTTGCAAAAATCCACCACAAACCGCCCCCTAATCAGCCATTTGTGGTGGATATTCGCACATTCTTTCGCTACGCCCTCAATATGGAAATTTCGGGCCCTAATTAGCTGCGGTCGCCGAGCAAATTGGCGGCTCCGGCGTCGATAAGCTGTTGTGCAACGAGCTCGCCGAGCTCTTCTGGGCGGGCGCCGTCACCTTCGGCGGAGAATACCAGCTGGTCAGAGCCGTCAAGTGCGTAGACGCCGGCGGTGAGAGTCATGGTGTCGCCGGAGTAGCCGTCCAAGGTGGCGTGCGCTGCGACAGGCGCGGTACAGCCAGCTTCGAGGCGGTTGAGCACGGTGCGTTCTGCAACCGCGGAAACAAACGTGTCGGCGTGCATCAGCATGTTGAGCGCGCGGACGGTTTCAGTGTCGTCGGCGCGGCATTCGATCGCAAGTGCGCCCTGTGCGGGGGCGGGCATGATGATGTCGGCGTCGAAAACTTCCGTTGCGCGGTCCTGCATGCCGACGCGGGTGAGGCCTGCGTAGGCGAGCATCACAGCATCGAGTTCACCGGAGGTGACCTTGCCCATGCGGGTGTCAATGTTTCCGCGCAGTGGGAGAATCTCCAGGTCAGGGCGGATTGCCTTGAGCTGGGAGATGCGTCGAGGAGCGGAAGTTCCCACCTTTGCGCCTTCTGGAAGCTCAGCCAGAGTCAGGCCGTCGCGGGCGATAAGGGCCTCGCGCGAGTCCGCACGAGTTGGCACGACCAGGTGGAATCGAGGATCGGTGGCGGTCGGCAGATCCTTCATGGAGTGCACAGCCACATCGCATTCACCGGAATGCAACACATCGCGCAGCGCCTGGGTGAACACGCCGACGCCGATACGCTCGACTGGGGACATGTTGACATCACCAGGGGTGGTCACGATGTGCAGTTCAGCGTCGCGTCCGTAGTGTTTCAGCTGGTCGCGGATGGTGCCAGCTTGGGTGGTGGCAAGTTTGGATCCTCGGGTACCAATTTTTAAGGTCATGTTACTCCCTCGTTTGTGTGGCAGAAGGTGCGTTCACGAATGCGACGATACCCGCATCCGGCAGTTCTGACGCGTTGACGGACGTGGTTGCCGGTGCTGCGGTGCTCGCCAGCGACTCCAAACCGAACAGCTCTTGCAGAGCTGAATCATAAGAGATGCTGCCGGACCGGGCCGCCAGTTCCTTGACGCGCACAGTGGGTTCATGAAGAAGCTTATCGACGACCCGTCTCACTGTTTTCTCCACTTCCCCCCATTCCACCTCGGAAATCCCGGGGGCACGTTGGCGGAGTCGATCCAATTCATCGCTTCCCACCGACGCGGCCTGCCTGCGCAACGCGGACACAGCTGGAACGATATCGCGAATGCGCTGCTCAGAGGTGAAAGAATCCAACTCTTCCCGAACAATCGCCAAAGCTTCTTCCTCGCTTGGCGCCATGCCCGATCCACCCTCACGGGAGGCCTTGTGCAGGCGTTCGATGTTCACCAAATCAACGCCCGGCAGATCCGCACAAGCATCATCGATGTCTCGTGGCATGGACAAATCCACCAACATCAACGAAGCACCTTCTGGAATATCCTCAGGCTTCACGGTGAAATCATCCGCTCCCGTGGCGGAAACTACCAGGTCAACGCGATTGTAGGCGGAAGCTCGCTGATCGTATTCCACAACCTCTGCAGGAACTCCGGCTTCTAGGGAATGCTCCGCAAGCCTTTCGGCACGTTCCAGAGTGCGGTTGGCCATGATCAAGTTGGAAATTCCAGCGCGACCAAGGTGAGTGGCTGCAAGAGAACTCATCGCGCCAGCGCCCAACACCAAGGCTGTCTTGCCAGATAGTGGGGCTTCTGCCTCCGAATCAAGACCCATCTGCACCAACGCGCGATCCACAGCGAAAGACACCATCGATGCACCAGCATCATCAATAGCAGTCTCCGAATGCACGCGCTTGCCGGTATGCAGCGCGGTCTGGGTAAGTGAATGCAAAGCAGGACCGACAGAACCATATTCATTAGCTGCTTGGTACGCAGTGCGCACCTGACCAATGATCTGCTGCTCACCCAACACCATGGAATCCAACCCGGAAGTCACCACCAACATGTGTTCAGCAGCAGCATCGGCGTAACGGACATAAAGATATCCGCGCAAAGTTTCAATATCTACGCCACTTGCCTCATGGAGAACCTCCACCACATCATTAACACCAGTATGGAAACTGCTAGTGACGGTGTAGACCTCCAGGCGGTTACACGTAGAGACAATGAGGGCCTCGCTTAAAGACGCCCTACCCAGGAGTGCTTGAGTTGTTTCACCACGTACTGAATCATCCATGCTCAGACGTTCAAGAAGCGACACAGGCGCAGACCTGTGCGACATCCCTACGATGAGTACACTCACCATTCCACCCGACTTTCAACGGAGCCTTTGATCCACCAAAAGAATGAATCCTAGTTGATTAAAATACGGTAGCTTTCATTCGCGGACATCACAACAAAGCATTGGCTAACTCGTCGTTATCCACTTCCCAACATGCGAACTCTTCATCATCTACCAAAATGACTGGCACGCGATCACCGAATTCCAGTTTAAGGCTCGCATCTTGATCAACATTTCGCTCAGTGAGTTTAATTCCGGCAGCCTCAACAATCGGCAAAATCTGGGCTTTCACCCGAACACACGAGCCACAATTGTCCCGAACAATGATCTCCACCGAATGGCCCATGGTTGCGCCCACTCCCTCACATTTCACTACCCTTCGCGAGCGTATCCGCCCCGAAAGCTTTACCATGGATACGATACTCAATGGAGATATCCATTATCGGTTTGGCGTCTGTGCGCTCATGAACCAGGAAGGTTTTTGTTTGTCTCATGAGCTCTGAAGGAAGAAACCACAACTGGGACTACGCCGCCATCGGCACCCCAGAGGATTTCCTCGCCAGCTGGAGCGCATCCCGCGGAAATCTACGACGCTTTTTCGAAGACCACGCAGCCGCCCCCATAAACGATGCCGCCCAGCGCCAAGCAGGTGAAGCCGCAGCAACCCAAGCCGTCGCAGCGATCTACGGCATGGAGCTCAACGAATTCAACGCAGGTGTCGACGCCGTCGCCGGCGCCATCGAATCTGCCGGCGCCATCCACGTCAGCATCCCCGATCCCGATGTCCCCCAAGATGTCGGAGCCGCAGCATTTTTCGACGTCGACAACACCCTCATCCAAGGCTCCTCCCTCATCGTTTTCGCCCAAGGACTCTTCCGGAAGAAATTCTTCACCATCAAAGAAATCCTCCCCGTGGTGTGGAAACAAGTGAAATTCAAACTCACCGGCTCCGAAAACGCCGAAGACGTCTCCCGCGGCCGCGAACAAGCCCTCGAATTCATCAAAGGCCGCCCCGTCCAAGAACTAGTTGACCTCTGCGAAGAAATCGTCGACCAACGCATGGCCGACAAAATGTGGCCCGGCACCAAACAACTCGCCGACATGCACATCGCCGCCGGCCACCAAGTCTGGCTCGTCTCCGCAACCCCCGTCCAACTCGCCCAAATCCTGGCACAACGCCTCGGCTTCACCGGAGCGATCGGCACAGTCGCAGAAGCAAAAGATGGAGTATTCACCGGCCGACTCGTCGGCGACATCCTCCACGGACCCGGCAAAAGACACGCAGTCGCAGCACTCGCATCCATCGAACAACTCGACCTCACCCGATGCACCGCCTACTCCGACTCCATCAACGACCTCCCCATGCTCTCCATGGTCGGCACCGCCGTCGCAGTAAACCCCGACTCCAAACTCCGCAAAGAAGCCGAAACCCGAGGCTGGGACGTCCGCGATTTCCGAAGCATCCGCAAAGCCACCCGCGAATACGGAATCCCCGCCCTGGTCACCGCCGCATTCAGTGTCGCCGGCTGGAGACTACGCCGCCGATGGAGAAAACAATAACGCACAGGAGCCGTTTTAAGAGGTCCGAATTCTCCGATGGGATTAGTGCGGGTTTCGGCGTTTCAAGCGCTTAAACGCCAATCTGAGAGGTCATGATCTCTGGGTTCCTCGCTGCTGTTTCGAGCAGACTGCCGTTTTAAACCAAAACTACCTGGGCCAAGCCGGTCCTTGGTCTCATTTGCACATTTCGAGGCGGCGAAACTGCAGATTCAGACCAAAAGCTCGTCCAGAGAAGTGCTCCTTGGTTCAATACGCACGTTTTCCAAAACCCCAGCACCCGAATCGCTTTCCCGGGGAGTTTGAGACCCCCGAACCCACAAAGAACCCATAAAAAATCCCCAACGCACCCCACCCAAGACACAAAAAAGCACCGCCCCGAAAGGCGGTGCTAGTTTGAAGCTCAATTGAAGGCTTACTTGCCCAATTTTCTACGCTGGACACGAGTACGGCGCAGCATCTTGCGGTGCTTCTTCTTGGACATGCGCTTGCGGCGCTTCTTGATGACAGAACCCATTACGGTTTCCCTCGCTTAAATCGATGTTGTACGTACAAAACCTGCCAGCACTTTTTGCCGAAGTGCACTTTCGGATCGCGAGCAAAAATCTAACCCGCGTGCTACACCATCGGAAGTATCCGCGATGGCATTTCCAAGGGTGTGCGCTGGCACGATTTTTCCATCTTACCTTTAAGACTATTGAGCACCAAAAACACCTCAAAAACACCTCAACAAAACCCCAAAATCATCATGCCGGGCGAACAAACAGAAAAACCTCTCTACGTCACTTTCGGAGGTGTTATCCGGGAGTTACGTGGAGAGGTTTTTGCTGTTGTGGAGTCTAGCCAGCCTCGTAGAAGGAGGAGTCCAGGTACTCGTTGACAGCTTTCTCGTGGACACGAAATGATCGTCCCACGCGAACTGCCGGGAGTTCTCCGGAGTGAACCAATCGGTAGACAGTCATTTTGGAGACGCGCATGATTTCTGCGACCTCGGCGACTGTCAGGAAGGTTCCGTTATCTTCTCTAGCCATATATATCATTACCCTTCAGCAATTCGCGCGCTGCGGGCTTCCCCTCCCGCAGTACGATCACGCTTTTGCCTGGTTCAGCTTAGCGTGATTTGTGTGAATAGTGCGACAATTGTTGTTTAAACACGCGGGTGTTTCGCCCGTTATTAATAGTTTCGAATGTGAATCTGCAGGTCATTGGAGTTGGTGGAAGAAAAACGTTTTCGTGAATTTCTTCCTAAACAACGAGCTGATAACGGGGAAATAACGGTTTCTAGCGCTTTCCGAGTTCTTCAGATCGGTCGGCGCAAGCTTGGGCTGCGCGGTAGAAAGCGCCTCGGATTCCGCTTTCTTCGAGTTCTCGGATGGCTGCGACGGTGGTGCCTGCGGGTGAGGAAACGCCTGCGCGCAATTCTGAGGGTTCTTTGCCGGTTTCCTTCATCATGGTTGCAGCACCTTCGAATGAGGCCACAGCGAGCTTTTTAGCGGTCGCGCGGGGCAGGCCTAGATTAACTCCTGCCTCAATGAGCGCTTCGGTCACAAGGAACAGGTATGCAGGGGAGGATCCGGACATCGCGGTGACTGCGTCGATGTCTGATTCCGCGACTTCGAGGACGTCTCCAACGGTGCTCAACAAGTCCTTGACTTGTTCCAACTGTTCCGCGTCAACGTAGCGGCCTTTGGTGACAGTCGACATGCCCTTGCCCACGAGCATTGGAGTGTTCGGCATGACGCGCACGACGGGGAGCCCCGCAGAGGCGCTTTCTTCCATGGCAGCGATGCTGATGCCTGCGGCCATGCTGACCACAACACTTTGTGCGGAGTTGTTATCCAAAGTGCCGGTGATTTCGGAGAGCACTTCGACGATAAATTTCGGCTTCACGCACAGGAACACCACGTCGGCTTCGTCTGCGGCTTGGGAATTATCCGTCATGTTGAGGATGCCGTAGCGGTCACGCAGCTCTTGGCCGCGCTCTTCCGAACGGTTGGTGACGCGAATATTTTGTGGATTCATGTTGGCCGCGATCAAACCTGAGACTAAAGCCTCGCCGATTTGTCCGCCGCCGATTACAGCAATTGTTGTCATGGTTCCCACACTGCCACTAACCACCCCTGTTTTGCAGCAGCGGGGGCCCAAAACGACAAATTACATGACGATTGCCAGCGGCCCGAACGTCATGACCAGGCCCACGATTCCTGCGAGAACCATGCTGAAACCATCACGTGAGGTGCGCAAAGCGTGGATGATGCCCACCATTCCCAAGGTCACGCCGACTGCCAGAACAGCGACGATCCACTTGTTCAGGCGCTCCCACAGCATTTCAAAGCCGAGGAATACAACGACACCGAGAACAACTCCGACGATCGCCATCATGATGATCGCGAATACGGACATTTTGTTTTCTTGCTCTGGCTCCTCGTCAACTTCTTCCACCACAGCCATCTGCGTGGTGTCAGTGTTATCGACTTCCACCTCTGCGAAATCTGCCTTTACGGCAGTCTCCACATCGGCGTCCTTCTCCGCGCGCACTACGGGCGCCGGCTTGGCGGCAACTGCCGGAACCACGGGGAACGCGCCCGTCGTCAAGCTAATTGGATCTTTTTCATCCACGATGCGCAGCACCATGGTTTCTTCGTTGCTCGGCGCCGGACGCTCAGGGGTTTCCTGCTTATCGACGTCGCCCTCCACCGAAGCCACTTCTACTTCTTCGGCGGGCTCAGGCTTGGGGGCCTCAACAACCTCAGGTTCTGCTGGTGCATCGATGGGCACGCTGGAGTGCTTGGACTCCGCGGGCTTTTCCTTAACGGCAGGAATGGAGCCGGTCAGCTCAGCAACGGATACGCCACCGTCTTCGATGCTGCGGCGCCTGCGTCGTCGGGGAGCATCGGTGGAGCGTCCCTCTTTCGCGGCACGCGCCATCAGCTCAGCGACTGTGAGTTTCTCTTCACTCATTTTCGCCAACTCCTTTCCGGGTAAATGTTACTCGAGTCCTTTGTCGATCCTGGTGAGGATCACACCTTCACGAAGTGCCCACGGACAAATTTCTACCTTGTCAATATCCAACGCACGCATCGCAGCTTCCGCAACTAGCGCACCTGCCACGATCTGATGTGACCGATCCGAGCTGATACCTTCCAGCTCAGCGCGGTCCGCCGCAGTCATTCGTGAGATAAATGCGATCAGCTGGCGCAGACCCGGCGCGGTGAGGGTTCGGGTGACGTGTGGTCCTGCGGATGAGGGCGCAGCACCAGTCAGTCGTGCCAGGGTGCGGAAAGTTTTGGATGTTCCCACTGCCAGGCGCGCGGGCCCTAGGGTGCGCATCTGGCGGGCGGGTTCTGCAAGTTCCGCATCGATATAATCGCGCAGGAGGTTGATTTTCTTACGTGCCGGTGGATCGGTGTCGAACCAGTTGTGGGTCAAGCGGCCCGCACCCAGATCCAGTGAGAACGCGAGGTCTGGGGATTCGTCGGTTCCGGAGGATAGTTCCAGGGAGCCGCCACCGATGTCGAGGTTAGTTATGCGCCCTGCGGACCATCCATACCAACGTCGAACTGCGAGGAAAGTTTGGCGTGCTTCGTCTTCACCGGAAAGGATGGACAGGCGGACGCCGGTTTCCTTCTCCACGTGGTCGAGCACTGCCTCGCTGTTGGTGGCGGAGCGGACTGCCGATGTAGCAAATGGCATCAGTTCAGCGCAGCCGAGCGTTTTCGCTAGGTCTGCTGCTTCCCCGACTGCTGAGGTGAGTTTGTTGATGCCCTTTTCGGAGATCGCCCCGGAGTCATCAAGAAGCTCAACAAGGCGCAGTGGGGTACGCCAATTGCTCATCGGGGTGGGGTGTCCACCGGGACGCGCGTCTACTGCAACTAGGTGGACAGTATTGCTGCCCACATCTAATACACCTAATCTCACACCTAAAGGTTAGACGGTCTAGGGTGGCAAAGTGTGAATCGGTCAAATTCTTCTTCGGTATTTTTAGGTTTCCCCGAGTCTTCGCCAGCGGCGGCATCGATTCGTGCTGGGGAGGAACTCCCTCTTGATTTCCCACGTGAATGGTATGAATTCACGGATCCAACTGATATTGAGCATGTATTTAGCATCGATTTAACGTGGCTTGAGTCTAATTGGAATTGCACCTTTGGTACCCCCGATTGTTTAGGTATTGATTCCGAAAACGCCGACGTGGGTTGTTGCGGCCACGGTGCATTCTTAGCAGATGAGACAGATCGAGATCAGCTTTATGATGCCGTTGCTCAGATGCCCGCTAAGTATTGGCAGCTACGCCCCGCCTCCACGGACTCGTTTTTAGCATCCGATGACGGCACCGACATTGAGCCGTGGCTGACATGGGATGAATTAGATGATGAAGACGGCAATCCCGAGCCCGCTTTGAAGACAACTGTGGTCAACGGCGCCTGTATTTTTGCCAACAGGGCGGGTTGGGAAACAGGCGCGGGGTGTGCGCTGCATCAGTGGGGCGTGAACGCAAATGAGGATCTAACCGTCGTCAAGCCTGAAGTTTGTTGGCAGCTCCCGCTGCGCCGCCTGGAGGCCTGGGAAGAGCGCCCCGACGGGCAAGAAATCTTGCGCACCACAATTACTGAATACAACCGGCGCGGCTGGGGCAACGGCGGCGAGGATTTCGACTGGTACTGCACCACCTCTCCGCGCTGCCACACCAATGCCGAACCCATGTGGAAAACACAGGAAACAGAACTCCGTGCACTCATGGGACCAAACTCCTACGAGGTGTTACGTAAATATTTGGAAGCACGATCAGCCATCCCAGCACATTTGCGAGCCCAGCACCCAGCTTCTGCGAGTAACAATAATGAGACTCCTCGCGGTTAAACTTTAAGGAGTTCACCAAGGAGGAAAATTATCACCGTCTTAAAAACGGCTAAGGCTTTTCTAAATTCGCCGCTGCGCACCATCACGTGGCGCAGCGTTGTGGCGAATAAACTCCGCATGGCATTAACAGTGCTTTCGGTTGTGCTAGGAACCGCATTTTTGTGTGGCTCCCTCCTCCTCACACATTCCCTTGAAAGAACATTTTCCTCCATCGTTGATGCCGGCGTGGAGGGCGTTGACGTGGGCGTTATCGCGCAACAAAACAACCCCGACGGCGTACCTTTCTCCGTCATCGCCGAAATTGAGCAGTATCCGGAAGTCCGCGCCGTCAACATCATCGGCGACGGCCCCGGCATGCCCTCCGGCACCACCATGACCGGCCAATCCGCGCTGATCCTCACCGACTCCGACGGCAATCCCCTGCAAGCAGGCAGCTCCGGCACGCACCCGCTAGCCATTTATCCGCAGGGCGAGTGGGTCTCGCCCGAGCCAACGCTTATCGACGGCCACTTCCCCACAAAACCCGACGAGGTAGTAGTCAACGCTTCGGCCGCCAAACGTGGCGGGCTCTCCCTCGGTGATCACCTAACGATCGTCACACCCACCGAACGCATCGACGCCACCCTGTCTGGAACCTTCGAATCAAACACCGACGTCGCAGGCTGGGTCGGAGTCGGATTCACCCCACAGCGCTACGTCGAACTGTTCACCAACGGCACCGACGCCAGCCAAATCACCATCGCAGTCAACGACGGCGCCGACCCCATGGCAGTCCGCAACCGCATCGGCAAAAACCACCGCGACCTCCTGCCCCTGCTGCCCGAGCAAATCATCGACCAAACCACCGGCGACACCGCCCGCCAACTGGAGTTCATGACCTACGTGCTCCTGGCATTCGCCGCGATCGCACTGATTGTTGGCTCGTTCATCATTGCCAACACCTTCGCGATGATCGTCGCCCAACGCACCGGCGAATTCGCCCTCCTCCGTTCCATTGGTGTCTCCACGTTCCAAATCGGATTCTCCGTGATTATGGAAGCAGTATTCGTCGGACTTATCGGCGGTTTCATCGGCATCGCAGTTGGCTTCGGAGTGGTCAATGCACTTGTCCAAGTGCTCAACCAATTCGGCGACACCCTCTCCTCCATCGACATCACCTACAACGCCGGATCCTTCATCTTCCCTGTCCTCTTCGCCGTCACTGCCACCGTACTAAGCTCCATATCGCCTGCTCACCGCGCCGGTAACCTCCCACCAGTCCAAGCATTCGAATCCTCCGATGCACGCAGCGACGCCCTCGGAAGGATCCGCTTCCTCGTCGCCGCCGTCATGCTCACCCTTGGAATCAGCCTGACGATCGCAGGTGCCGTGGTATCCGCCATCAACGGAGATGAATTCAAAACAGAAACACGCCTCGCATTCATCGGCGCTGGACTTCTCTTAGTGTTCTTCTCACTCTCCCTGTCCGGTCCCGCACTGATGGTGGCGACCTCTCAGACTCTTGGCGTGGCGATAATGTCGCCGTTCCGAGCCGTCGGCAAGCTCGCACAACGCAACACCCTGCGCAATCCGCGACGCTCCGCAACCACCGCACTGGCCGTCACTTTGAGCGTTGGCCTCGTCGCCTGCGTTGGAGTCATCGGCGCCACCACCCGCGCCAGCGTCTTCGGGTCCATGGAATCCACCATCAAATCCCCATATGTCCTCGACAGCATCGGTGGCACCATGATCCCTGGACAACCCGCCGGCGGTTCAAGGTCACTGTCCATGTCCGCAGCCGTCGCACAGGAAATCGCACAAACCCGCGGAGTCGGCAAAGTGGGCACCCTCATGACCGGCAGCGTCCAAGTCAACGGATGGGACAACGAAAACACCACAATTTTCGACGGCGACCTCTCTCAGTTCCTCGACCTCGCAGTCCGCTCCGGCGACGCCTTCGACGACGAAACCCCCGGCGTCATGATCTCCACCACCTACGCCGACCAATCCGACCTCGAAGTAGGCGACACCGTCACCGTCAACCCCTACGGATCCGACGACGGCATCCGCGTCCCCATCACCGGCATCTACGCAGAAACCAACCTCGTCGGACACCTCATGGTCAACGCAGCCGCCACCAACCGAGTCCTCACCTCCGCGGACACCTACCACCGGTCCCAAATCTTCGTCAACGGCGACGGCTCCACCACCAACGAAGAACTCCGCGACATCCTCGTCGACGCCGTAGCCCCCTTCCTCATCGTCCAAGTGAAATCCAAAGATGAATTCCGCGGAAGCCTCGGCACCCAAATCAACCAATTGCTCGGCATCATCTACGGACTGCTCGCCCTGGCAGTGATCATCGCAGTCCTGGGAATCGTCAACACACTGTTCCTCTCCATCAGCGAACGCACCCGCGAAATCGGAATCCTCCGCGCCACCGGCGTCCAACGAGGACAAATCCGCCGCATGATTACCCTCGAATCCGTCATCCTCTCCATCCACGGCGCAATCCACGGACTCCTCCTAGGTACATTTATCGGCTGGGCAATCGTCAGTTGTCTCCGCACCCGAGGCATGGCACCCGTCGAATTCCCCTGGACCCAAATCGGATTAATGCTCATCTCCGCAATCATCATCGGAGGCATAGCAGCCCTCATCCCAGCCAACCGAGCCTCCCGAATCTCCCCTTTGGAAGCAATCAACTAACAGTCTGCATCGGCAACCTCCTCTTACGATCCGCATACTTCCGCTGAATCGCCACCCTGACCTGCTGAAAGAAATAATCCCACGCCTGCTGACTCTGCAACGTCTTAGAAGTCACCTCAAAAACATCCCACCCCGCATTCTTCAGAGCATTCTTCCGAAACGCATCCTTCGACCTCTGCTCAGCGGTGTAATGCCACCCACCGTTATATTCCAACGCGACACCCCACACCGGATCCGCCAAATCCAAATAAAACCTCCTCCCCTCCAATTCCACACGAACCTGCGGCATAAAATTCCGGTACCCCTGCATATGAAGACGCACCCGCAATCTCGACTCCGGTGGCGACTCCGCAAACTCATCCGTAAATTCCGCATGTTTCCGCAGTTCAGGAACCTTTTTGATCTCATCCTTCAAATCCGGACACTGCCTAATCAGATGATCGATCAACGCCACCTGATGCTCAAAACTATCGAGCCCGTGCAAACTAAACACATCCAAAAGTGCTTGGGAATCACTCACGAGCGTGAATTCCCCACTACGCCTTAGATTTTCAGGGGTTTCGCGACGAATGATTTTTCCGACGTTGGTTGTTTTTCTCGTGCGAGGCTCACCCGAAATGCTAATTATGGGCATCCAAGGGTCGTCGAATAGTTGATATCCTCTTCGATTCAATGCCGCATATCCCCTCAGCACTCCTTGAGGGCATCTCTTTATGAGTGCTTGGGTGACTAAAACAGGATCATCGATCAGATCGTTCTTTAAATACACCGATCCTGAGATTTTGGTGAAGTGTTTGTAGAACTTCCACTTGGTTAATTCATGGGAGACTTCGTCGTAGGTTACTGGCCAGAGGTAGGAATTATTGTTGTCCATACTCTGGTTAGACTCCGAAGAAGTCCAAATGGTTCCAAGGCTCTAGAAGCCCGTTTAAAGGGTCGAGTTTTTCGAAGGAACGTTCCCCTAAAGTGAGTCACGGAAGCGCGTCTAACAGCCATACAGCGAGTCTGGTTTTTTGGGTCTAAGGCCAGTTTTTCTGGCCAACCAGACAGGCGTGCCCACGAATCCTCAAATCGAAACACTTGGGCAACTGGGACCGGTTTCGAAAGCGATAAACCAAACCAGAGTGCCCACC
>JGI2924J29684_1078566_pt1 | contig 67189 bp, 56 predicted proteins | sample BenlonsequencITS_FD_29684 | JGI IMG/M metagenome (IMG submission 29684)
TGCTTTCATTGCACGTATGACGAGATTGCTTCTTCCGATATCCATCGGAATCGCAATGACGAGGACTTATGAGACAACCTCGAATTTCCCTTATGCTGCCATTAGCGCCACTTGGACACGGCAGATTTGTGGGCCGAGGTAAACTGGGTTTTCTAAATGCGTTTGCCTTACATTAGCTACCCCCTAAAGGGCTAATCCAACTATTTCTTCATGCCTTCTGCAGTGCTGATGTCCTCGTGAAAAAGCGCTTCTGCCTCGGCATCTTCATACTTTTTAATCGTTTCCAATAGCTTTCCTTTCATCGTTTCCTGCACTTCCTGATAGCGCTCCTGACCATAAACGTTCTGCATTTCCGAGGGATCTTTCTCCAAATCAAAGAGTTCCCAAGAAGTCACTTGATCATAAAAACGGATGAGCTTATACCGGTCAGTCTTGATTCCAAAATGGGGAGAAACATTATGCTCGCCCACTTCATAATAGTGGTAATACAACACTTCCCTCCCCTGCTTTTGGGGACCTGTCAGCCACGGCAACATGGACTCCCCTTGGATATCCTCAGGGATGACTACATTCGCCGCATCCAGGACTGTAGGGGCGATATCCAAGTTCATAACCATTGCATCCGACTTGCTTCCAGGCGTGATCACACCGGGGTATTTCATCATCATGGGCGTACTGAAGGATTCTTCATACATGAACCGCTTGTCAAACCAACCATGCTCGCCCAGATAGAACCCTTGATCGGAAATATAAATCACGATGGTATTTTCATCCAACCCATGCGCCTCAAGGTAGTCCAGTGTACGACCGATATTTCTGTCCATCGATTCGGCGGTAGCCAAGTAATCACGCATGTACTGCTGGTATTTCCACTCCACCAGCTCCCTGCCGGAAAGGTTCAGTGAATCCAATTCCCGGTGTATCAGCTGATAATGGGCGTCGAATTGGGCCCTTTGCTCAGGGGTCATCCGTTTAATGTTCCGGTCTTTGGAATCTTCAGGGTACATCTTTAAGTCATAGGCCATCCGCATGGTCTTGTCCACCGTCATGTCCTGCTCCATCGCTGCTTGGCGCCCTTCGTAATCGTCATAGAAATTGGCTGGAAGCGGAAAAGTCACCGCATCAAACTTGTCCAAATCCTGCAGATCAGGCATCCAAGTACGGTGGGTGGCTTTGTGGCCAATAACCAAGCAAAAGGGCTTCTCAGGATCCCTTCGGTCCAGCCAGCCTTCAGCAGCATCTTCTACCAAATCACTGACGTATCCCGTGCGGTTTACGCGGCCACTGTCTTTTACAAAGAAATCAGGATTGTAATAATAGCCCTGACCGGGCAAAATCTCATAATGGTCAAAACCCTGGGGATCTTCTCCCAAGTGGTACTTCCCTATCCAAGCGGTCTGGTAGCCGCCAGCCTGTAAATGCTTCACAAATTGATCTTGGTCACTTTCAAACTTGCTGTCCGAATTTCTTCTAAAGCCGTTCTTATGGCTATACTTTCCTGTCAACAGCACCGCACGGCTAGGCCCACAAATGGAATTGGTCACATAAGCATTGGTAAACAACACCCCTTCTTCCGCAATGCGGTCAATATTTGGCGTTTGGGCAATCGTGCTTCCATAAGCACTGATCGCCTGCCGGGTATGATCATCAGACACAATGATCACAATATTTGGTGGTTTTTCCTCCGTGGGTTTGGCACAGGAAAACATCCCTGCTGCCAAGCCCAGCCATACAACTAGTTTATACATGTAAAATTGGGTTTTAAAATTTCGTTTCATTTCAATCCTTTTCCAACAATCACCTGTTGCCTAACATCACTCAGCGAGGTTCAAAGGTCACCCATGCCGTACGACTTCCCCAGATCATTATCCCTTACCGCAACCAATTTCTGCTTTAGCCGCTGCTGAAACATGTCCACCTGGGCTGCATATTGCGGATTTTTGGCCAAGTTGTTAAATTGTTGAGGGTCATTGACCATGTCAAAAAGCTCCATTCCCCCCTCTCCTTCTTCTCCATACTGGATAAATGCCCAGCGATCATTTCGCAATAAAAAAGCCTCCACTCCCCTATATTTTGAAACTGAAAAGGCCATATCTCTCACTTCGAATGTAGGATCATCCAAGGTATTGACCAAGCTCTTGCCTTGGATTTCATTGGGCAATTCCAGTCCCGCGAGCTCTGCCACGGTCGGATAAAGGTCTATGAGCTCCGCAAAAGACCGACAAACAGCAGGGGACTTTCCGGGCACCTTGATGATCAAGGGCACTTTAGCGGACTCTTCATGCAGGCTCACTTTCATCCAAAACTCATGCTCTCCCAAATGAAAACCATGATCCGATGTAAAGATCACGATCGTATTGTCCTCAAGGCCTTCATTCTTCAAGGTCTTCAGCACTTTCCCCACTTGGGCATCCATATAGGAGACGGCTGCATAATACCCAGAAATGGCTTTTTTCTCTTGGTCTTCGGACATTTCTGCATTGACAGTGGTAACGTAATTGATGCCGCTGGCAGGAATATCATCCCAATCACCGATAACCTTTGGCGGCAGCACCATTTCACGGTACGGGAATGCTTCAAAATAACTTGCCGGTGCCACAAAAGGAACATGGGGCCGAACCAGCCCTACCGCCAAAAAGAAGGGGGAATCCTTGTGCTTTCTGATCAAGGCTGAGGCCTTTTCTGCGGTCTTGCCGTCCGCGTGCACACCATCATCACCGGAGGCCTTCACAATGGTCATGACATTGCCTCCTTTTCGCTCCAATGCATTGTAAGGGTTATTTTGCACTAGCTCGGCCGCGCCTTCAGCCTTCCATTCCGGGCCTTGACTGTTGAATCGCTCTTGCCAGGAAGCGGCATCATCAGCGCCATTTGAGCCTTTTTCGATGTCCCCCGGCACGCCCATATGAAATATTTTGCTGACACGGGCCGTGTAATAGCCCTCGTTTTTAAAAAGCTGCGACCAGGTCACTTTCTCAGGCCCAATATTTTCCCGACCACTAGTATAGCCAAAGGTCTCCGTAGCATGGGGATAGTACCCCGACATAAAAGATGCTCTCGAAGGGCCACAAACGGGAAATTGACAGTATGCCCGTTCATATCGGATTCCTTCCGCTGCAAGTTGATCGATATTGGGTGTGATGTTCAAGGGATTGCCATAACAGGAAACGGCATTGGCGGTCAGGTCATCCGCGATGATGAACAGGACGTTAGGCCGCTGCGGGTCTTGGGCAATGGCCCGATTTGCCATCACCGCCATGGTCATTAGGAACAATAGCCTTAATTTCATTTTCATTAAAATCAACTTTAATTTCTATATTTTTTTCAATAAGCAACCTAAAACAAATCTAACAAAAGGATCCGTAACTTTTACATAATTTTACATAAATACATGATAAGTATATTGAATTTTTCACAAAACATAATACCTGATCCAGCCGTAAAACTTTCTTAACACCATGCGCTTTTTAATCAACCATTAAATGGCTAAATTTTAGAAAAATAGATCGATAACGCTAAAAACCACTTTTAAGTTATGGCTAAAAAAATATTAATGATTGCCGGAGATTATGTGGAAGACTATGAAATCATGGTTCCTTTTCAGGCAATGCTTTCTGTTGGGCTAGAAGTGGATGTGATTGCTCCGGATCGTAAAAAAGGAGATACCATTCCTACTGCCATTCATGATTTTGTGGGTGACCAAACCTATAAGGAGCTCACTGGACACCGATTTGCCATCAATGCCGACTTTGACAGCATCAATTTATCCGATTACGACGGGCTATATGTCCCCGGAGGAAGGGCTCCCGAATACTTGAGACTGGAGCAAAAAGTCTTGGATATCGTCAAGCACTTCTTTGAAGCAGACAAGCCAGTAGCCGCCATCTGTCACGGCATCCAAATCCTCACCGTCGCCAGGGTCCTTGAAGGCCGTACCCTTACCGCCTATGTGGCCGTAGGCCCGGATATCGAGCTGGTGGGCGGCACCTGGAAAAACATCCCGGCAGACCAAGCCATCGTCGACGGAAACCTGGTTACTTCTCCCGCTTGGCCCGGCCATCAGGCCATCCTAGCAGAGTTCTATAAATTACTGGGCATAAAGATTACCCATTGATCAACGCATCCGAAAGCTGTTTCGTCCGATTATTGGACCGCATAGACCTGTAAAACCTTGGGGAAGCTGCTACGTTCCCAAGGTTTTTTTATGATCTTTTGAAACCATTCCCGTGGCTGCGAGTTGAATTGATAAAGACCTTTTACGTGAAAATTCTACTGACAGGTGCGACCGGATATATTGGTAAAAGACTGCTCCCTTCCCTGGTGCGCATGGGACATGAGGTGGTTTGCTGTGTCAGGGACAAGAACCGGTTCGAGCCGCCCCCTTCCCTTCGCAAAAACATCCAAGTGGTGGAAGTGGACTTTTTAAAAGAAAGCAGCCTATCCCATATCCCAAAAGACATCCAGGCAGCTTATTATCTCATCCATTCCATGTCCAGTGCGGATGATTTTTCTGAGATGGAAAAAAAATCCGCCCAAAATTTCCGCAAGAGCCTCCAAGGCAGTGAAGTCAAGCATGTCCTTTACCTCGGAGGCATTATCAATAATGAGATGCTCTCCAAGCACTTGCAAAGCAGAAAAGTCGTAGAAGAAGAGCTGGCCAAAGGCCATTACCATTTCACCGCATTACGGGCAGGCATCATCATCGGTTCGGGCAGTGCATCGTTTGAGATCATCCGTGATTTGGTAGAAAAATTACCGGTCATGATCGCGCCCCGCTGGCTTAAAACCCGCTGCCAACCCATTGCCATACGAGATGTGATCAGCTTTCTCAGCTTGTCCTTAGGGGAACCCAAAGCCCATGACCGTGCATTTGACATTGGAGGGCCGGATATCCTTTCTTACAAGGAAATGCTTTTGGGCTACGCCAAAAACAGGGGCTTGGCCAGGAGCATCTGGACCGTACCGGTCATGACACCTCGGCTCTCCTCCTATTGGCTGTTTTTTGTGACCAGCACTTCCTACAAGCTGGCTGTAGCCTTGGTGGATAGCATGAAAGTGGAAGTGATCTGTCAACCCAACCATTTGGCCGAAACCCTCGGCATAAAGCCCATGAATTACCAGCAAGCCCTCAGTGCTGCGTTTACCAAAATAGAATCCAATGAGGTCATTTCCAGCTGGAAAGATTCCTTGATCAGCGGCCGCTTTGAAAACAACCTTTCCGAATACATCCAGATCCCGACGCACGGGTGTTTTGTGGATAGCAGAAGTGTTCCGGTGAGCCACGAAAGTGACACGCTGGACCGCATCTTTGCCATTGGTGGCGATACCGGCTGGTATTATGGCAATTGGCTCTGGAAACTCCGCGGCTTTATGGACAAGCTGGCAGGTGGGGTCGGCCTCCGGCGTGGGCGCACCCATCCCACCACCATCAACTCCGGTGACGCGGTGGACTTTTGGCGGGTCCTCTATGCCAAAAAAGCGGAGAAACGGCTCCTGCTTTATGCCGAAATGAAAGTTCCCGGGGATGCCTGGCTGGAATTCAAAATAGAAAATGGCTGCCTGGTCCAGACAGCCACTTTCCGCCCCAAAGGGCTCTGGGGAAGGGTCTATTGGTATGCAGTTTATCCCTTCCACGGGCCTATTTTTGGCGGGATGGTCAGAAAATTGGCCGGTTAATCTCTCAGAACACACTTTCCTGTTTTCATATCAGCTTCTGTAGGGTTATAAGCGTTTAACTGAATATCATATCCAAAAACATCCCCTTCAGTAAATAAGGAGGTCAATGCACAAAAATCAACTAATTTTTTATTATCTAATATTTCAAGACTTTCACTACTATTCGCTGTACCCACAGAAATTAAATTCTCCAGTCCATTAAGGCTCGTTAATCTGTGGCATGTCTCAATGGTCAATTTCCGGCCAATCGTTTTGATAGCAGCCATCGCAGAAATGTCCTTTAGCCCACTATTATATTCTAACGAAACGCTAAATGCTACATGCTGACTAAAATCCAAACCAGCAAGGCTCTCCAGTGACCAGTTGTCTGTGATTTCTACACCGCCATCTATTTTGCAGGCAGGCAGGATAAGTCCCCGCAGACTCTCCAAATTATGATTGTTAATACTAACAAATGTTCCCAATGATGAAATGGAGGTATCAAACCCGTTAAAATCCACCAGTGATTCACTATCATCTATCCATAGTGATTTCATTCGTTCTACATTATCCAGTCCCTTTAATGCATTTAGCAGTGGATTGGATTCCAGTACCATCCCTCCTATTTCCTTTAGGTTTTCGAGTCCTTCTAAATTTACCAATGAAGCATTTTCACTGATCGTAAATTCATTTAAGATGGTCAGACCAGAAAGTCCCTTTAGATTTTGTAGAGAATTATTGCGCGCTATTTCCAACCTTCCTCCATTAATAGATGACAAATATTCCAAGCCTTTCAAATTCGATAAATGATCACAATCAGAAATGCTCACCATACCCCCAACTTCCGTTATACTTTGCAGCCCTGCAAGGTCAGCAATCTGGTCTTCAGCACCACGCTGTCCTTTTATCGTCAAATTTCCACTAATGGTCGTACAATGCCATTTGGCAAATTCATCCACCTCTGCCTGCGTTTCCAGGACCACATTTCCCCTATACACCCCATCCACGACCAATGATCTCACCTCCAGTTCGATCACCAAGGGGGTATCCTCATGGTGCTGAAGCAAGCTGTCTTTGGGATACATGTATTTAAACTCCTCATAGCCATTCGCTTGCACCTTTACATAAACGTCATGATTATCGTAATAATCACCTTCAAATAAATTCACACGGGTCAAATAGCTTACCTCCTTTTTTATTTCTACATTGGTTCCGGAAATTAACGTCCCAGTGGGGTGTTTGCCAGGGTTATCCTTCTCCTGTAGGGTCACATAGAAAGGTAAAACCTCCTCTTTGAAACTTATTCGATCAGGATCAAAGTTAAATTCACTGGGCAGGAATCCGCGGGTGTCCACTACGCTAAAAAACCTGACATGTGATTTTGTATCACCTGAAACAGAAAACTGAAGCGGTAAGGAATACTTGTAATACTCTTCGATATAAGATGCTGTAAAAGGAACGGCAAATAGCGTCTTATCTTCTGCATTCTGCAAGTACAATTCCTGAATGGTAAAATCACCAATGGGTAGGTCTATCGTCTCCAAAAAATAGTATCCTTCCTCTTCAACAATTACCACCTCCACATCCTTATACTCCTCCAAAGCACTTCCATCGTGGAGGAGCGTGATCCTGGAGTTGACCACTTCCTCCAAGGAATTCACCATCATCCCTTGCAACTCCCTGACATGAAAAGCATTTAAACCTATCTTGAATGAATAAAAATCCTTCAATTTTTCGAGCTCAATGATCAATGGATCTTCCTTATGCTGCAGTAAACTGTCCCTTCCCGCAAACACATTAAGCGATAAATAACCAGGAGAACTCGCTTCTAAATAGGATCTATTGTCATAACTATATTCTTCTTTGAGCAATATCTTCGCAATGGAATCTATTTCAAAAGAAACCGTTGTATCTGATTTTTTGAGGCTTATAGCTCCATTTAGAATGTTTTGAGGATCTCCCTTTTCCACTAACATTACCTTGAAAAACTCAGCCTCCTCAAACATTACCTCCGCTGGATCAAACCCAAATTCCTTCGGTGTAAATCCCAAGGTAGAAAGGACTTCCATCGTCACCGTTTTTGTAGCATTTTTCCCTTCGACCGAAAAAGGCAGCGGCAATTGCCTGTCAATGTGATCTTGCAGCTTTCCTTTCCCTGGTATCGCAAAAATCGCCACACCTTCCTCACTTAAAAGGAGTAACTCAGTGATCAAATAATCCCCCATAGGCAAGAAAATTTCCTCGGCATACAGCACTCCATCTGATTCATAAACCTTTAATTCCTTTTTCCTGAGAACTTCCGCCGAACTATCCGCCTTACTGATGGTCACTTGAGCCTTCACCACTAATCTAAAATCATTGCTCGCCACTTTTGACGACGCATTGCCAGCTGGCAAACTAAACCCAAAGGAAACGGGACTTTTGAGCTCACCGACCTCGGGAAGATCGGTTTGACACCCGTATAAAAATATCCCTACCAATGCACTTAGCATAAGGGGAAAGTAGTAGTTCTTCATGACGTAGTTTCTATGGTTAAAAATGCACCTTTAAAAAGCTTTCTCCTGTTGGCTTTAGCAAAGTTTATCGTACGCCCCTTACACTTGGCCATAACGCAATTGAAAAGCAATTAAAAGTATTTCAAATATATTTAAATAACTTTCAAATACAAAAATAATGTTTTTATAAATGCGAAACGGTCTCCATTATTCGCTTTCTTTCTGCTCGAAATTGAATAAAGAGACCGTTTCTTATCCTATCCTTTGGCTCAATGTGACGGTTCCCAAATCAGCCGGATAAACGAACTGAAGCGTTCATTTTCCCGCTCTACCGGAATTCCTGCCACGATGCCCACCAGTAAATTATGCGCTACTCCGACACGCATTTGGGGCCGTAGAGTCATGTCAAAATCCCCTTGATCAATCACTTGATTGCATTCGATGCCAATGAAGTTTCTGGTCCCGGGAATCATGTAATGAAAGCTGGGATTGATGGCATAGGTAACATGCGTTTGGTGCCGCTCAAAGTCCCGCTCGATAATAGGACCTGTATAAATGAGTGAATGGAAATAGCTGCCCCAGCGTTTGGCGACAATATAAAAGGGATTGTACCCGTTGCCTGTCAGCAATGGCTTTCCAAAACTCCCAAAGTCAGCCAGCAAAAACTCATTGATATAGCCAATGGCCATGGAAGTGGCCATCTCCTTGTTCACAAAAAAGGTCCACTGTGCAGCCACCTTCAGGCTATTCAATCTATTTGCAGGAATTTCACCTTTGTCCGTTTCCGCCAATGGAGTATAAAAGGTAAAAGGCAGCTCTACTTCCAATCCCAAACGGTCCACTGGAGCCCACTCGTATTCGATCAGTGCTTCATAGGCATCGAAATGGGTGTTATCGGTCAATCCCATACCAAGGTTCCATTCCCGCTCCCCCTTTCTGGCGCCAAGATCCCTGATCAAATCAATATAAAGGGGCTCTGCGTGAAGTACTTTATCGGGCAATTTTGCTTCCTTTTTATGAATGTATAGACTATCCTCTTCTGCAGTTGTCATTTGGGCATAGGCATGCGGTGTCAGCGCTACTATCAGCAGCAGTGACCATGAAAATTTCAAGTTCATTTGATTTGTATGTTTGTTGCTAAAAATGTTTAAAGACTCCCCATCAGGGTGTCATTTCTAAAAAAAGCTCAGGCTTTCGGGGGTGGGCCTTCCAGGTGACCGTGTCCCTGGGGCAAATGCATGTTTAAGCTTAAAAAGACCTTGCGTATCAATCTAAAAATTGGATTAAAAGAAGGGGTGTACAATGCTTGAAGCACAAATGCCCCAATATCGAAGGACATTCCTTCATCATCTGTATCCGGGTCATCATATTCAGGAAAGGCCTTTTCAAATCCCAACACCATTTCCACCAGCACCTCTGCCATGCTTTCCTGATCATTGATGGACAAATCCTCTGGCATGTAATATGGACGAGGATCTACAGTGTCCGCACTGATGTTCAGCACATAAACTGCCATGATGGTCCATAGCAGCTTCAGCACGTTATTATTTCTTAAATAGCAGATCACCACCTCATCAGGGAATAGCTAAAAAACGGAAACATGTACTTTTTCGAATCACCTTGAGGAATCGTCCTTAACGCTTATTCCTTGACTTCTTTATCAAAAAACTTGTCCCGCTCGAACGTCTCAATGTGGCGATGCTTTTTACTGTCATAAATATCCGAAAGCGTGATCATGATCCCCGTTTCCTCCACGGCTCCAAACTCATCGTTCATCGCCGTCCCGAAGGTCTTCATGGTAGGAGAAAGGTTCATATAAGTATTGATCAATGGCGGAATGTTTTCGCCCAAGGCCCTTACACGAGAGTTAAGCTCTTTATAGCCGTCTTTATAATCAAGGCCTTCAAAAAGCCCTTGGAATTTGCTCACATCGGTCTTATAAGGAAGTGGACTGATAGGCTCCACCAGATGCTCATTGTCTGGAAAATAATAATTCATGAAATACAGCAGCAGGTCCCGCGCTTCCGCATTGAAGTGGGGATACATGGTTACTTTTCCGAAAAGGTATTTTACTTCAGGATGCAGCGCTACCACGGCACCCAATCCATCCCATAGATTGTCCAGGGAGAATATTCCTTTACGATTATCTTTCCTGGGCTGGTATTTTGGCTGCACAAACGACCGCCCCAACTCAATGGTATAGGGAAGGTAATCGGATTTGAATTTATCCGTAAATCTAAACAAGTGCGCTGTGGACAGGTTTACCTCTCCATGGTGATTCAGCCCCGCCTTATTACAGTCGATCAACCGATAACCTGCAATGATCTCTTCCTCCACCGGATTCCAAGCAATCAGCTGTTCGTAACAGTTTTCACAGGTATCATTGTCATCTATATCGAAGGGCAGCCCCGTGCCACCTCCGGCTCCTCTAAAAGTGACTTCGCGCAGTCGACCTATTTCCCGCATGATGTGCGGGGAGTTATGGTGATTGACCAAGTAGACCTGATTGTCCCCATTGTTCGTATGGCGCAGGAAACGCTCTGGTGTCAGCTCTTTTTTTAAAAGTTCCCTATCTACAGGTGCTATTATCTCTTGCATAAAAACGGTTAACTTTCTGAGGCCATGGAGTAAACAATGCTCTTTACTTCTGCTGCCCAGTCTTTTTCACTTTTTGTATCATCAAAATACTGGTAAGAAATTGGTTTTCCTACATGTATAGTGACTTTTTTGTTCTTTTGGCCAAACATCTCATCGGCCAAATACATCATTTCAATATTGGCTTTAACACCGATTTTTTTACGGAACTTAGCCAAGTTATAAAAAAAAGAAGAGTTTCTGCCATCAATGTAGACGGGTACGATATCTTTTTTATACTTTTTGGCTTTGGTGATAAAGCTCTTCTTCCATTCTAGGTCACTGATGCCATGGGCCTGTTTTCTTGAAACCAGTCCTGCAGGAAAAACCAATACGGCATTTTCCCCGGCATAGGTTTCTTCTATCAACCTCGCGGCTTTTCGCCCATGACTGCCATGCTTGTTTACTGGGACAAACAACGGATCAAAGTTCTTGACATTAGTCAAAATATCATTCACCAAAAACCGAATATCCTGCCGGTACTTGCCGATGGCATGCATAAAGGCAATTCCATCAAATCCTCCAAGGGGGTGGTTTGACACAAAGATCACCGGTGCTGTTTGGGGGATATTTTCTGCCCCCTTAAGGTCAATTTGGACGCCAAAATCCAGTATTAAGGCATTGACGAATTCCATCCCGTGCAAATGCCCGTAATCTGCCATCAGCCGATTCACCTCGTCTTCATGGGTGATTTTTCGAATGTAATTCAGCACGAAGCCCGGAATCCACTTTAGCAGTTTGGGATTTTTGTCCCGGATGACCTCTTTGATTTCAATAAATTTCTTTTTCGACTCCTCCAATGACCAATCGTTTTTGTCCAAGCGTCAAGCCTTTTTCCTGCACATCCCGTAAATTAATAGTTTGATTAACAGGGTCATGCTTCCTATATGGGTGTTAATGGCAATTCATTTCAAGCCGTCAAAACGAACTTGAATGGTTAAAAATACAAAAAAATCATAAAGCTACACTTAAAAAATTGTGCAGTTTATCGTCAACTGCTCATTCGATCGTGACCGTAGCCGACAAAACAGGCCCGACCATGTAATATCCCAAAACAGGCGTCTCCCCTTCCACCAATTCGAAATTGCTTGGCGGATTTTGGGGCGGAGGGGTAAACAGTCCCCCATCATTGTACATAAGTTCTACCAGCCCTTCCAAATAATTATAGGCCCCTTCATTCAAGCGGTAGAGCCCGATGCGCACCTCATCGCCCTCATCAAAGGGGATGGTCTCTATTTCAAACCCATTCTCGAGTGTTGCCGTCCCGAAGGTATCATCAAACAACAAGTAATCATTTCTGGACACCAACAAGGTGTCATTTCGCACCACGCGGACACGGTAAAAATTATCTTCCTCAAAAGGAATCTTGCCATGCAGGGTAATGTAATATCCGGCAGGTCTTAGCAATCTTTTCTCCTTATAACGGTACGTCAGACTGTCCAGCTCTGGAGCTTCCAGCAACACGCCTGAAGAACGGTAATGGTTCCCGTCCATTCTGACGTGTAAGGTATAATGTTGCCCTTCAATCCCCCGGTCATTGTATACGGGCAGGTAGGATTTGGTCGGTTCGGAATATTCGAAATCAAAACGGTTATTTCCCTCCTCATGCACAATGTACACCTCTGCATCGGTCACAGGCCGGTAGGAAGTGGAGTCATAATACGACTGGCTCATCGAAACTTTCACTTGGTTCAAGTTGCTGTTGGTGGTCCAGATCCCTTCCACCACTGGAAGCGGTGCGGTTTCCCGCAGGTCCAACCTGACCTCCTCTTGGCAGCTCATCAGCATCACCCCTATCATAATGGCAATTATTCTATGCATCGCATTTAAAATTCAAAGTTATAAGAAATAGAAGGTAAAAAGGTGAACAGGTAAGTCATCACCACTCCTGGTCTCCTGGAGTAAACCATTCCATCGGAGTCTGAATCGTAATGAATATCATTGTTTACGATATCCTTAAACTGGTAAGAATAGGGATTTTTTCTCCCGTAAACATTATAGATACTGACATTCCAGCTTCCCCTCCATTTTTTGCCTTTGTCCTTGTTCTTCCAGGTAACGGCCAAATCCATCCGGTGATAATCCGGAAACCGGTCCTCGTTCCGCAAGGTCCCATATAGTGGCATCTCCTGATTGTCTACGGAGTAAGTCCCCACGGGAAGGCTCACCGCTTGCCCTGTGGAGTACACAAAGGTCATATTAGCGGTCAACCGCTCACTGAACTCATGCTGCAATACCAGTGAAATATCATGGGGCCGATCATAACGCGGATTGTAGGGTTTACCCTCACTGATGCCGGCGATTTCCCGAAAGGTCCTCGAATAAGTATACCCGAACCATCCCGTGGTGGGGCCTACATTCTTCTTCAGCAAAAACTCACCGCCATAGGACCATCCTCTGCCATCCAACACTTCTGTTTCCAAATGATCCGTAAAAAGCACATCAGCTCCTTGCTTTACATCAATGATCCGATCGTATTCTTTATAATACCCCTCCAAAGACACTTCCCAATCGCCGCCTTGAATCGTTTTGTAAATCCCCGCAGAATACTGGTCCGAGGTGATCGGATGGATGTATTCATTGGCAAGTGTCCATCGGTCTATTGGTAAGCCTGCGGAGCTGTTGGAAGCCACCTGAAGGTATTGGTAATTTCGGTTATAGGCACTTTTGAAAGAAACGTTGTCGGTAATCTTATAGCGCAAAGCAATCCGCGGTTCTTTGCCTTGATAGAATTTCATGGGGCGCAATTTATCGTAGAACACGGTATCGATGATTTCTCCGCTTTCCCTACCGGGTCCTTCATCGTAGCGATATTCTGCGCCTTTGCCGATCTGGGCGTACAAGCTCCATCGCAGCCCCCCTTCCACTTTAAGCTTTGGGGTGACTTCCAGTTCTCCAGAAACAAAAAAGTCCTGCTGCAGGGCATTGCCTGGATTGGTCGTGATCGGGGTAATTTGGCTTCCCGGGGCCGTACTCATTTCCACCGGGGAAATGTGATAATACCGGGTATGGGCACCGGCTTCAAAAACGGCCTTATCGCTGGGTATCATGGTAAAAAACCACCGCAGCCCTCCTTCTGACAATAAGCTGCTCCAGCTGAACCCGTTGTCTTGGTCCATGATATCGATCATATAATCGTATCGGGAATAGTATCCATTGACATCGAGAAAAGTCTTTTTATTAAAGGTCTTTTGCCACTGGGCAGCATTGATCCAGTTTTTCCAACCAAAGCCAAACATGTCCCCCGCCTGCAAATAGTCCCGGCCATAGTAACTGGAAATGCTGATTTTATCCTTTGGGGAGGGCCTAAAAGTCATCTTACCGCCCAAGTCATAAAAATACAGCCGATTACTGTTGATCTCTTCGTTATTGGAGAGTTTCAGAAACAGGTCCGCATAGGTCCTTCTTCCGGTAAGCACAAAAGATGACTTATCTGAAAACAGCGGTCCATCCACCGTGATCTTGGAACTGATATTCCCAATCCCCCCTGCTCCATGGATCCTGTCTGTACGCCCCTCTTTCATGGAAATGTCCACCACGGACGATAACCTGCCGCCATAAGTTGCCGGGATATTCCCCTTATAGAGGTCCACTTCATCCAAGGCATCTGGATTAAACACAGAAAAGAAACCAAAAAAATGGGAGGGATTATAAACAGGAGCTCCATCCAACTGGATAAGGTTTTGGTCCGAACTGCCACCGCGGACAAATAAGCCCGTCGTCCCCTCTCCTGCGGTCTGGATACCGGGAAGCAGCTGGAGCCCACGGAGCACGTCCACTTCACCAAATAAACTGGGGATGGATTTTAAGGCCTCCACTGGAACGATATTTCTGCCCATGTCCACACTTTGGGTAATGACTTCTTCATGTTTCCCTTCCACGACCACCTCCGCAAGCCCTTCGGCGGATGAGGAAAGCCCCACGGTCAACTTGCTCTCCCTATCTTCCTTCCCTATCCGAATTTCCTTTTTTCCAAACCCCAAATATGACACGACCAAGGTCCGGGGCACGTGGGTCAATGGCAATGCAAAAGCACCATCTTCATCACTGACAACCCCCTCATTTGCTGCCGTTTTCCAATAGACAGAAGCACCAATCAGTTTTTCCCCGCTATCTTGGTCGACCACCTCTCCTCGAAGGATGGCCGTTTCTTGCCCCATGACCAAATGAGGAGTTCCCCAAACGGTCATCACCATTATCCAAAAGGATATAAGCTTTTTCATGTCTCTTCTTTTGCCCTTTTCATGTTGAGCGTCCTTAACTTTAAGTGAACTTCTGGAGCAATTTACTTGCCTATTCTTGATCGATGACATTAAGATATCTGATTCTCCGCAATTATACCAATAACTCGCTTGGGCAGTGACCCCTTCATCAACGTAACGTATGAAATGCTTGCGTCGGGAGACGGCGGTTTCCCTCCTTTGTACTCCATTGCGAAAGCACTTACCGGACCTTTCATGATAATTTATCGGCAGTTGTTTCGTTTTGAATTAAAATTCCTAATTTCAAGGCATGATTTGGGCATATCCTGACTTAACATTAATTGGTATACTCGCCGCCGTATTTGGGGCGCTTTATTTTCTTTACCTTGTGCGTTTCTATCGCATCAATAAAAGGCTGAAGGTCAAAAAACACCGCTTGCTAATGAAGATGGGCTTGCGGATCGTGTACTTTTTGCTCTTCTTGGTAGCACTGGCGGGACCTTCCGTGGGCAACGCCACCAAAGAAATCAAACAAGAAGGCAAGGACCTGTTCATTGCGATCGACCTGTCCCAATCCATGAATGCCGCGGACATCAGTCCTTCCAGGCTCCAGCGGGTGAAATTTGAGCTGAAAAACCTCATTAAAAATTTCAGCTCCGACCGTATCGGCCTGATCATCTTTAGTTCGGAGGCTTTTATCCAATGTCCGCTGACCTTTGACCAGAATGTCCTGCAGCTGCACCTGGACGGCCTGAACACCAACTTGGTGCCCAACTATGGTACGGACATCGCGGCGCCATTGGCACTGGCCATCCAGAAATTCCATACAGACGAAAACCAAGATCCAAAATCCAAATCCATCGTGCTGATCAGTGACGGGGAGAATTTTGGAGACAACCTTAACAATATCCTGGACCAGCTAAAGGATGAAGGCATTAGGGTCTTCAGCCTTGGCGTAGGTACAGAAAAGGGCAGCACCATCCCCAAAGGAAACGGTGTGATCATGGACGAATCTTCCAATGCGCCAGCGGTCAGCAAACTGAGCTCAAAAACCTTGAAAAGAATTGCCAGTGAAACCAATGGCCAGTATTTTGAAATCAGTGACGAAAATCAGGAGATTCCGCAGCTGATTTCTTCCATCGAAAAGCTGGAAGGCGCCGTCACTGGTTCCAGAACAGTAGAAGCTTCTGCCAATAAGTATTTTTACTTCTTGCTGGCAGCACTTGGCTTGGCAATACTCGATATGATCTTGCCCCTGAAAACCATCAGTATGTAACTTTAAATGCCCGAAAAGGAAATATGAACAAAATACTTCTGGCAACATTACTGCTTATTCCCGCTTCGTGGTCAAAGATTTCGGAGAAAAATGCCGCCATCGATTTGGCTGCCGAAAAATACAAGGTAGCCGAATACGAGGAATCCGTTCGCCAGCACCTTGCCTTGCTGAATGAACATGGCATCACCGCCCCTGAAGCCAATTTTGACCTGGCATTGAGTTATCAGTTTAACGGGCAGGAAGAAGAAGCCAAGAAAAAGTACCTGGAAATGACGGGTGCAGCGAAGCATCACATCGCCAGCGCAGCTGCTAATCAAAATGGGGTGCTGCTGGGCAGGGATAAAAAATACGAAGAAGCCTTGGCTGCTTTTAAGACCGCCTTGATAAAAGACCCTACCAACGAAACTGCCCGCTATAACTATGAACTGCTGGCACGGTGGCTGGACAAGAACCAGGATCAGCAAGACCAAGAAAATCAAGATGACAACAAACAGGAGCCTTCCAATTACGCCAAGCGAATGAAAGCGGAAGCCGATAAGCTGGTGGACCAGTTCAAATTCCAAGAGGCACTGGATGTCATGGCCAAAGCTTTGGAAATCGATGAAACTGTTTCGCACTATCAGGAGTTTATAAAGAACCTAGGAGACATCAATGAAATCAATGCAAATTAACATAACGTCTTTTTCTGGCCTGATGGCCCTGATGCTGGTGGCGACCCTCCAGGCATCTGCCCAATCGGCAGACACGTATTTTAATCAAGCGGCCAAGAACTATGTGCATGCCGATTATGCCGGTGTAGGCCAGACCTTGGCAGAGGGACTGCAGAAATTCCCCGATGATCCCAAGCTCAATGCCCTGAAAGAAAAGCTGCAAGACGATCAAGAAAAGCAAAACCAAGAGCAGGAGCAAAAGGATCAGCAGGACCAGCAGCAGCAAGATCAACAAAACCAAGACCAGCAACAGCAGGGAGACGAAAACCAGCAGCAAGAAGACCAAGGGCAGCAGGAGAAAGAATCCAAGGATGGCCAAGGGGAAGAGCAAACCCAAGAAGATGGGGCCCAAGAATCCGATAAAATGGATGAAAAAAGAGGCGAAAAATCCCAAAATCAGGAAGCTTCGGAGGAATCTTCCGATATGGAAAGCGACCTCAGCGAACGTGAAAAAGCCATGGAAGCGCTTCGCCAAAAACTCCAGCAGATGAATATCTCTCCAGAGCAAGCCAAACAAATCTTGGATGCCATGGACAATGCCGAAATGCGCTATATCCAGCAAACCAGAAAAAAACCAAGCAAACGGCCTGATAAGAATTTACCGGATTGGTAAGTTATGAGTCTTTGGTCCGGAGTTTTGAGGCTTGAGTATATAGTTTCTCTTACAGGAGAGGTTAAATGGGATAGTAACTCCTCGTCATAGCCAACACATAACAACAGTAGGGACGTAAAAGCTAAATTGGAAACATGAAACCTATCATCGTACCAAAAAACTTGCAGCCCTGCAACTTTCAAACATTTTAACCTCAACAACCCATAAACCCAAATGAAAGAAGTTTATATCATCTCAGCCGTACGGACTCCCTTGGGGAGTTTTGGCGGCAAACTGTCCGGACTCACCGCGGTAGAACTCGGCGCCCAAGCCATCAAAGGCGCTTTGGGACGGGCACAAGTCACCCCAGAACAAGTCGATGAAGTGATCATGGGAAACGTCCTGTCGGCCAACCTTGGTCAGGCACCTGCTCGCCAAGCGGCCATAGGTGCCGGTATTGGCTACCATGTTCCCTGCACCACGGTAAACAAAGTCTGTGCATCGGGCATGAAGTCGGTGATGTTTGCTGCCCAGTCCATCATGACGGGCCAAAGTGACATCATCGTGGCCGGCGGCATGGAAAGCATGTCCAATGTCCCCTACTACATTCCCAAAGCCCGCTTCGGCTATAAATTTGGCAATGGGGAATTTGTCGACGGCCTCGCCAAGGACGGCCTGCATGAAGTGTACTACAATTTCCCCATGGGCAATTGTGCGGATAACACCGCCAAGGAAAAAAACATCAGCCGTGAAGCGCAGGACGAATATGCCATTCAATCCTACCGACGTGCTGCCGAAGCTTGGAAAGCACAGGCATTTCAGGACGAAGTGATTCCCGTAACCTTCAAGAGCAGGAAAGGAGAAAGCATCACCGTGGACGAGGACGAGGAATACCAAAACGTCCTGTTCGAAAAAATCCCTTCCTTGCGTCCGGTGTTTGACAAGGAAGGTACGGTCACCGCAGCCAACGCTTCCACCATGAACGACGGCGCCGCTGCACTGGTCTTGATGAGCAAGGAAAAGGCCGAAGCCCTAGGCCTCCAACCCGTTGCCAAAATCCTTGGCTTTGCCGATGCGGCCACGGATCCGATTTGGTTTACCACGGCGCCCGCTTTGGCCATCCCAAAGGCCCTTAAAAACGCAGGTATACAAGCAGAAGCGGTGGACTATTATGAGATCAATGAAGCCTTCTCTGCCGTGGCCCTTGCCAACCAGCAGGAGCTGAACATCCCAAATGACCGCCTAAACGTCTTTGGAGGAGCCGTTTCCCTCGGCCATCCGCTAGGCGCTTCCGGTGCGCGGATCATGGCCACCTTACATTCAGTTTTGCGGCAAAAAGGCGGCAAAATCGGTGTGGCCGGCATCTGCAATGGCGGTGGTGGTGCTTCTGCCATGGTCATCGAAAACCTCAGGTGATCCTTAGCTGAAACCGTCCAAGATAGCCATTTGATCTATCCATTCGAGCATTTGAACGTCCCTAAAACGACATGTTTTTAAAATATACCATCCTCTTCTTCCTGTCATTGCTGTGCTTTTATGGTAACGCCCAAGACACGGTACGCACCTATTATGATGAAGAGCAATCCAAGCTAATGGAAATTTACTTTTCGGAAAATGACCAAATCGAGGGGACCTATCGGCGGTATTACGAAGACGGGTCGCTCCAGCTTGAAGGGATGTTTGTCAACGGAAAGCGGGAAGGGGTTTTCGTCCATTACTATCCCGAGCAGGGCGACACCCTCAAAACCGTCGCATACGAGAACAATCTTCGGGAAGGTCCTGCCCTCTCCTACGACCAGTCCGGAAACCTGATCCAAAAGGCCGCTTTCCAGGAGGACATGATGGAAGGGACATTGGAAACCTATTTCCCGGAGGGTGCCTTAAAAATGACCGGACCATTTCTTCATAACAAGCCACAGGGAAAGCACACCGAGTACTACTCAAGTGGAACCGTCCGGTCTGAAGCCAATTACGAAGCGGGAGTCCTGGAAGGCAGCTTCAAGAGCTTTTACGAAAACGGTCAACTGCAATCCCATGAACATTACGAGGCCGGACAGCTGGACGGCCAAGTCACCGCCTATTATCCCAACGGCCAACTAAAAGAGCAAGCTTATTATGACAAAGGCGTCCAAGACGATGTGTTTACAGCCTATTTTGAGGATGGTCAAATAGCCAAAAAGGGCAACTACAAAAACGGCCGTCCTGATGGAGTGTTCAAAACATTCTATCCGTCCGGCACCACCAAAGCGCTCATCGAATATAAAAAAGGAACACCCGTCGGGAACCAAATCCTTTACTATCCCTCCGCCAAAAAATCGGAAGTCATCGCCTATGATCGTGATGGGATCAAACAGCAGCATATCTTTTACCATGAAAATGGCCAAATCCAAAAGAAGGTCCAACTGGTGCAGGGAGTGCCCCAAGGACAAGTCATTGCCTACGATGAAGATGGACGCAAACAGGAGGTAATCCCCTACCAATACGGGCAGTGGGATGGCACCTACCGCCGATTCGACCAAGCAGGCAACCTTATACTGGAGCAGGAATTCAGAAAAGGCAAACCATATGGCGAAGAAAAGTCCTATCACCCTAATGGTCAGCTCAAGACCTTGACCACTTACGATGCAGGTTGGAAACACGGGCCCTACCAATCGGTGAATCCACAAGGAACCGTTCTCGTAGAGGGCAGTTATTGGTACAATAAAAAATCCAATACATGGAAATATTATGACGAGGAAGGAACCCTCATCAAAACAGAAAAATATGATAAAAAAGGGAAATTAGTTGAATAATTTTCCCCGAAAAGAAAGGTTAAAATCAGCCTATCTCCTATTTTTGCTATTTATAATTGAATCGTTAACCTAAGGCAAGCACCGGTAAAACCGGGCAATTGCCCCAAAGCAAGTGACAGCATCATGAATACGGCCATCAAAGAAACCCAATTTGAATTCCCGAATCAAACTGGTTTTTACAAAGGGAAAGTCCGGGATGTCTACATGTTTGAAGACAAGATTGCGGTAGTCGCCTCCGACAGGATCTCTGCATTTGACGTGGTCCTTCCCCTGCCCATTCCTTTTAAAGGCCAAGTGCTGAACCAGATCGCAGCCAAGTTTCTGGCGGCCACAGCGGACATTGTGCCCAACTGGGTGACTTCTACGCCCGATCCGAATGTGACGATCGGCAAAAAGTGTGAGCCCTTTAAGGTGGAAATGGTCATCAGGGGCTACCTTGCCGGCCACGCTTGGCGGGAGTACCGCGAGGGCAAAAGGAGCATCTGCGGGGTCAGTCTGCCGGAAGGCCTTAAAGAAAACGACAAGCTTCCCGAGCCCATCATCACGCCGACAACCAAGGCCGACGAAGGCCACGATGAGGACATCAGCAGGGAAGATATCCTCGCTCAGGGCATTGTCAGTGCTGAAGATTATGCCATTCTCGAAAAGTACACCAGGGCACTCTTTCTGCGCGGCACCGAAATGGCGGCTGACAAAGGGTTGATCCTCGTGGACACCAAATATGAATTTGGCAAGGCCGATGGTAACATCTACCTGATCGACGAAGTGCACACCCCGGATTCCTCGCGCTACTTTTATGCAAAGGGCTATGAGGAAAACCAAGAAACCAACCAGCCCCAAAAGCAACTTTCCAAAGAGTTTGTAAGGCAGTGGCTTATCGCCAATGATTTCCAAGGCAAAGAGGGCCAGAAGGTACCCAATATGCCCAATAAAATTGTAAATGATATTTCCGACCGTTATATTGAGCTTTATGAGATGATTACTGGTGAAAAATTCCAGAAAGCAGACAATACCGATATGATGGACAGGATCAGGAAATCCATTGAAGAAAACATTTGATTTCCAACAATCCCAATCAACAAGGCCCACAGGGCTTCAAAAAACCTTAAAAATGAAGTACGCAGTAGATAAAAAAGAACAATACGTAATTTTCACTTTGCAGGAAGAAAAGCTGGATTCACCGCTTTCTCCGGTATTAAAGTCAGAACTTTTGACCGTGCATGCAGAAGGCTACAAAAACCTGGTCTTGGACATGAGCCAAGTCAAATATGCCGACTCCAGCGGGCTGAGCGCCCTCTTGGTGGGCCACCGGGCCTTTAGCGAAGATGGAGGAATCTTCATCATCGCCAGTCCACAAGAGCACGTCACCAAGCTGATCAAAATCTCCATGCTGGACAAAGTCATGAATGTGGCAGATTCGATCGAAAATGCAGCAGACCAAATCTTTATGCATGAGATCGACGGAAACAAGGAAGAGGAAGAAGAGGAAAACTAATATTGGAATTTTCGGTAACCATTCTAGGCTCCAATTCGGCCGTTCCGGCGCACGACAGGAACCAGACTTCCCAGATTGTCACCCTTGGCAGCAAACTGCTGATGATCGATTGTGGGGAAGCCACCCAAATCCAGTTGCAACGCTATAAAATCCGGTCGTTTAAGATCGACCATATCTTTATTTCACATTTACATGGAGATCACTACCTCGGACTGATGGGCGTGATCTCCACTTTTCACCTCAACAAACGCAAGACACCCCTGACCATTTATGGCCCCCGTGGCCTGGACGAGATCATCACCACCCAACTCAAATACGGCAATACGAAGCTCAACTATCCGCTTCACTTTGTCCGCACAGATCCCGACCAGAAACAGCTGCTGGTGGATGCCAAGAAGTTTATGGTATACAGTTTCCCCCTGAAGCACCGCTTGCCCTGCACGGGCTTCTTGGTCGTGGAAAAGCCCGGTCTCCGGCATATCATCAAAGAAAAACTGCTGGAACAGCCCCTGAGCATTCCGGCCATCAATGTCCTCAAACATGGCAAGGACTATATGGATAAAGACGGCAATGTATTTACGGTCGAGGAATTTACCCGTCCCCCGGACCCTATCCGAAAATATGCTTTCTGCTCCGACACGATCTTCGACGAAGAGCTGGTTCCTTACTTGAAAGGAGTGGATTTGCTGTACCACGAATCCACCTTTATGGAAGCCGAGTGCGAACGGGCTGCCGAAACGTATCACTGTACGGCCAGCCAAGCAGCCACCATTGCCCAAAAAGCCGATGTCAAGCAATTGCTGCTAGGGCATTATTCCACGCGGTATGTGGAGCTGGAGCCGCTGTGGGAAGAGGCCAAGCGTGTCTTTGACCGCTGCCAACTCAGCACCGAAGGAGAAACCTATTCCCTCTAGCCTATGTCCACCACCGCCGACCACACCTTCCAGCACAAGAAGACCACGCTGTTCATCGTCCTCAGTGGCATCTTCCTGACCAATGCCATCCTGGCCGAACTCATTGGGGTCAAAATCTTCTCCGGTGAGGCCACATTGGGGCTGGAGCCGGCCAATTGGACATTTTTCGGGGATTATGTGCTGGACTTTAACCTTACGGCCGGAGCGGTGATCTGGCCGGTCGTCTTCATTACCACGGACATTATAAACGAGTACTTTGGCAAAAAGGGCGTGCGCAAGATCAGCTTTCTTACCGCCGGGTTTATCGCCTATGCCTTTGTGTTCATCGCCATCGTCACGGCCTTGCCGCCGGCCCAGTTTTGGCTGGACGTCAACAGCACGGACCCCAATGGCCAGCCATTTGATATCGAATATGCCTTTGACGTCATCTTCCGCCAAGGGCTGGGCATCATCATCGGCTCCCTGACCGCCTTTTTGCTGGGTCAGCTGATCGATGTCTTCGTCTTCCAAAAGCTCCGCAAAATCACCGGTGCCAAGATGATCTGGCTGCGCGCTACCGGATCCACCTTGGTCTCCCAGCTGATCGACTCCTTTGTGGTGTTGGGCATTGCCTTTTATGTCTTTGGCAACTGGTCCATCGAGCAGCTGATCGCCGTGGGCATCATCAATTACATCTATAAATTTACCGTCGCCATCATCCTAACGCCCCTGCTTTACCTCGGCCACAACCTCATCGACCGCTACCTCGGCAAGGAATACGCCGAACGCATGGCCGAAGAAGCCGCTGAGGACACTTCTTTTTGAGGCATGGTGCGGCTGCTATTCAGCAACAAGAGATTTATTAATTGAAGTTGTAACGAAATCATTGATGAATTGCATAAAAAAAAGCAGCACAAGATCAATTAAAAATGTATTTTAGACTAATCGTTAGCTTTAATGCTGGCCCAAGTTTACGGAATTGAAATTCTTAATAAGAAAATGGAACAAAATAAACTTAAAGCATTATCAAACGAGGAATTATTGAAAGAAGCGAAAAAATTGAAATCCTCAAAAACCATAGATGCAACTTTGATAGGATTCTTAGTTGGAATTTTAATTTACAGTATTTTCGTGGGCAACTTCAGCTATTTTTTAGGACTAATACTTTTATATGCAATTTTTAAATTAATTAGTAAAAACAAGTACAAAAAAGAAGAAATCGAAAATATTTTAAAAGAACGTAATATAAAATAAAGAAACGTTTTGAGCGCTTTCCAAACCAGTCCGCATTTGAAATACGGACTGCGGAGCACGGCATTTGCAATGCCAACGCTATCGAGACCAAAGGATCTTATCTTTACCTTTAAACCTATTACCGATACCATCGTTTCCACTTCCCTCCCAGCAAAATTACCCCACATAGGGTATTTTTCAATGGATAAATTTTTGGTATTTTCAGCAATGGCCCGATGTTATAAGGAAGTAAACGTTTACAGGGTATTTGCTAATGGAATATCGAGACTGTAAAGGTGTTAGCAGCAAGCAATAGCCCTATATCTAAAATTGATGGACAAATGAATAATACATCAACGATAATATTAGCATGTTTGATTGGAGCAATTTACCCGATTTATATTGTCGCTACGCATCAAAAAGCAAACAATAATATCAGACAGAATGAGAAATATCGTCTAATTGACTACCAAAAGACTTTATTCATATTTTGGGGTTTAACACTTTTGATTTTATTCAACTTTATCGCCTACAAACAACCTGACTTAAATTTTAAACCAACATTGTCCTTAATAAATCTTGGACTGATGATTTTAATTTTGGGTTTTGCTTATTTTCAATACAGAGCAAGCAAAATAACCCCAAATGACACCAATCCTATTATAGAAAAACTGAAAGATGTTTATCATTATTTACCAAAATCCGACAAAGAGCTAAAATGGTTTATGTTTCTTTCTATTAGTGCAGGAATATGCGAAGAAATAATTTTCCGATTGTTTCTTTTTGAATTTTTGAAAGAGAGCGTAAACCTAATAATTGCATTTACAGTAACGAATTTAATATTTGCTGTTACACACATTGGAAGCGGAAAAAACAACTTACTTAGTTCATTTATTTTAGGTTTATTGTTTAGTGCTATCTACTATTTTACAGACAATATTTGGATTGCAATTATTTTACATATTTCTATTGACGTAAACGCAGGAATTTTGGGATATAGAGTAAACAAATTGACAAAAAATAAAATGAAATAAGCCCAAACCGCTCACATAGTACAAGCGTAACGAAGGCAATCCTTGGGTTTGTATCTGACAGCTTTGGAATCTTCCTAGGTATTCTGACATTCTTTCTGGGTGCCAATTGGTTAATCACTTGGATTAGGCAGAAATTCTATTTCGAATCAATGATAAAAAAAATAGAAAGCGATGCCCCAACGAAACCTATACGCCATGCGGGCTGAAGAGAAAAATGAAAGATCGGTGTTTCTAAACCGTCAAAGCAGAGCTTGAGCGGTTTGGTTTAATAAATTCAAAAACACAAAACGCAGCTTTGGCTACTGTTTGTGCAAGATTGAAAGTTTTGGCTTTTTAATCCCGCACTAGGCATACCCAAACCGTTCCCAGCAAGTGAAAAAGATGAACGTCCCCAACAACTGAAAAATGAAATATCTAATCTGCATTGGACTTTTAGTAAGTAGTTTATTATGCCATGGTCAAACGAGAGAAAAAGGTGACATAGAGTTCATACCGATAATTGGATATAGCGCATCTTATCAATTACAATCTTTACTTTTTGGCTCATCATCCGTTTCCGGAATCCAATTAGGAACATATGGAAATTATTTTTTTAACAATCAATGGAGTTTACGCGCAGGTTTGTCCTATCAAAAAATGGGAACTAACACTATAGATGCTTTAATTTTTGCGAACGAATATTCCGAAAGAACCACTTACATAACTGTCCCATTGACTGTAAATTATCATTTCGGAACAAAACGAAATTGGTTCGTAAATTATGGAGTAGGTATTGGATTTTTGACCAATGCTGAAGCAGATTATAATGATGGGAATGGATTTGTTGACATAAATAGGTTAGCAAATTCAACTCAATTTGGATTAAATGGAGGAATTGGATATAAATTCAACGTATCACCTAAATTTCTAATGCTGATTGAAAATTCTAATTTACTTGGATTAACAGACGCTACCAATCAAAGGAGTGGAAAGCATTTTTATATGAGCTTTAATCTTGGTGCTGTTTTTAAAATCTGAAGAATGAATAACACCGTTGCTACGCTTTTAGGCGAGCCATGGTAGCCCAAACCAGTCCGCATTTGATATGCGGACTGCGGAGCACGGCATTTGAAATGCCTATCTAATACTCCCCTTACGCCTTCTCTTTGTTCCTTTCTGCCAACTGCTGTGCGATCACACTGCCGGTTACCAGTTGGAGGGCATGGTAAAGCATCAAGGGCAGCAGGATCACACCAAAGGTCACTGGATCCGGAAACAGCACCTTTCCCATGGCCGCACCTTGGATCAGGGATTTTTTGGAGCCGCAAAAAAGCACCGTAATCTGATCCGCGCGATCAAATCCCAACAGCCTGCCCATGCCGTACATCAAGGCGACTATCACCAGAAAAAGCAGCAGCATCAGGCCGCCCAGACCGATCAAAAAGCTCCAGCTCCTGCCTTCAAACATCCCCCTGCCCACAGCAGCGGAAAAGGCCGAAAATACGATCATCAAGATAATGGCTTGGTCCAGGTTTTTCAGGGCCGTGCTATGCCGGCTTACCCAAGGCCCCAGCGACCGGTGCAGCAGAAAGCCCGCCACCACCGGAAACAGCACCTGAAGGCTAAGCTGCCAAAAGGTATCCAAGAGGTCAAAGGTCATCTCACTCCCTTCCAAAAAGAGCTCCATCCACACCGGTGTGATAAAGATGCCCACCATGCTGGAAATGCTGGCATTGAAGATTGCCGCGGGAATATTGCCTCCGGCAATGGAGACCATGACCACCGATGCGGATACCGTGGACGGTAATGCAGAGAGGTACAGCGCGCCCAGCCACAAAGGATCGTCGCCTGCACCGACCATGGTCTTGACCGCCATCACCACCGCCGGAAACACCAAGAAAGTCGTGCTCTGGATCAGCAGGTGTAACCGCCAGTTGGCCAATCCGGCTTTCAGCTTCACCGGATCCATCTTCACCCCATAGAAGAAAAAGATCACCGACACCCCGTAATGGGTGATTTCCTTAAACGGGATGATGCTGTCCTCTGCCCCTAGTTCCGGAAAGATATTGGCCAATACGATCGTCCCGATCAATGCCAGAAAAAAGCCGTTTAGCCCGGCTTTGGTAAGAATATTTTTAAGTTGGCTCATAACGCACTGCGTTCTTAATAAAGTTGGTTAATCGTTATAAAATGGGAAACCGCGGGTGACAACTCTTGGCCATCGCCATGCCCCCTCAGCGGAGCCGAAGGAACCCTTTACACATCTGATCTGGAAAACTTCCCTCTCCGGAAATTATCACAAATAACGGCGGTGGCAATGGCCACATTGAGGGATTCGGCATGGCCAAATGATGGGATGGTCAGCTTGTGGCTCACGGTCTTCTCCAAGGGTGCACTGATGCCATTGGCCTCGTTGCCCATCAGGATGATGCCCTCTGGCGCCAGGGATTGCCGATGGATGTCCTGTCCCTCCAGAAAAGCGCCAAACACAGGTAATGCCTGCCGGGACAGGTAAGGCGCCAAGTCCGCATAAAAAAAGGATACCCGCGTAAACGACCCCATGCTGGAATGAAGCACTTTAGGATTGTAAAAATCGGCCGTTTGAGGCGATAAGATCAATTTCTGAATGCCATACCAATCCGCAATACGGATGATGGTCCCCAAATTTCCCGGATCCCGTACATCGTCCAATGCAATGGCCAATTCCCCCGCTTCCACGTCAAAAGGTTGGTTCTCTTTCAGTTTGGCCACCGCCAATGCCGCATCATTGGTTTTGAAAGAACCGGTCGCCTCCAGGACCTTCTGGGGCACTTCATAGGCAGCAGCCTTGGAAGCAGCGATCAGCTGGGAATGTTGGGCTTGGTATTTGGCGGTATAAAGAAGATGCGTAACTTCAAAATCCGAGTGCAGTAATTCCGTCACATTCTTGGTGCCTTCCACAAAAAAAGCACCTTCTTGTTTACGGAATTTTTTCTGTTGCAAGGATTTAATAAACTTAAGCGTATTTTTGCTGATCATTAAGGTCAATGAATTGTGAATAAAACCAAATATATAAACTTTATTCTTGCCTTGCTGTTGCTTTCGTCATGTTCTTTGACCAAGGGGCTCAAAGAGGGCGAATACTTGGTTTATGACGTGGACCTTAAAGGCATTAAAAAAGCCAATGAAGCAAAAGTAAAGCAGCTGATCAAGCAAACGCCCAATACACGTGTGCCCCTGATCAACTTTTCACCGGGCGTATTCATTTACAATATTGGTGCCGCCACCTATGACAGCACCAAAGTGGCCGATAAGATGGCTTCCCTACAGGCCAAACAGCGTGATATTCAGCAGCAACTGGAAGAGTCTCCCAACAACAACAAGCTCGAAAAGAAATATTACAAATATTCCAGCAGGCTGGATGACCTCAAAAAAAAGTTCAACTATGGCAATTGGTTTATGCGGACGGGAAATCCAAAAACCATCCATGACAGTGCCAAAACGGCCGAATCCGAGCGGGAAATCCAAAATTACCTGATCAACCACGGCTTCTTTGATGCGGAGGTAAGCGTCCACGAAAAGCGGAAAAAGAAAAAAATGCTCATCACCTATCTGGTGTCCGAAAACAGTCCGTACCTCATTGACAGCAGCTACACCAAAACAGGAGATGCCAATATCTCCCGCTTGCTGGAACGGGACGAGGAAAACAGCTTGGTGCATACTGGTCAACGCTATAACCAAGACAACCTCACCAAAGAACGCCAGCACACCGAGGACCTGCTCAAAAACCACGGTTATTATACGTTTTCAAAATCCTATATTGAATACAACGTCTACAAGGACACTGTGGACAAAAACGTCGTGATCGAGCAGGTCATCCGAAAACCGACCTTTGCCGAACAGCACAAGGTCTACACGATCGATTCGGTGATTTTTGAGATCTCCAGTCCCACGGACGTCATTTCCGATCAGGAGGTCCGGCGAAGCTACGATGACATTTCCTATATCATGTACCGGGACCGCTATGCCGAGAAGATCATTGACTCCCGGGTATTTATCGATAAAGGCGCGCTGTACAACAAGGAGGAAGTGCTCGAAACCCAACGACAGCTGGCCAATTTGGACATTTTTCGGTATATCAACATCTCCTTTGACACGCTGGGCAACCACATCACCACGCGCATTCAGACCCAGCCAAATGAAAAATACCAAATCACCAATCAGCTGGGAGCCAGTATCACAGAGCAATTGCCCGGGCCATTTTTCAGCCATTCCCTTCGAAACAGGAACCTCTTTCGGGGCTTGGAGATCTTTGAGTTTAATTTTCGTGCCGGACTGGAAGGTGTGGCCTCGGCCACGGCAGAAGGCGGAGTATACCGCAGCCGTGAACTGAGCACTTCTGCCTCCGTGATCTTTCCGCAGTTCTTGCTGCCTTTCAGCAAAAGAGGCCTCAAGCGCTACGGGCGGTACAATCCCCGCACCAGGACCCTGATCGGGTATAATTATGTCAACCGCCCCGAATATGTCCGTGAAGGTTTTAACACCATCTTTGCCTATAATTGGGCCACCAGAAACCAACGGCAGCAATACACAGTAAACCTGCTGGATGCCAACCTCATCCGGTCAAACCTGGATCCTGCCTTTGAAGAAAGGCTGATCGAACTCCAAGAGCAGGGCAACAACCTGATCAATTCCTTTCAGTCTTCCTTTGTCAGCAGTATTTCGGGCCAGGTCATCATTAACTTTAACCAGTATGGCCTTTGGCAAAGAAACCGCTCTTCCCTGTGGCGCCTAAACTTTGAAAGCGGTGGCACCACCATCAACCTATTGAACAAGTCCCACTTTCAGGACCGTAACCTGAAGTACTTCCAATTCCTGAAGTTTCAGTCAGATTTCAGAAGGTATATTCCCCTCAGCCGAAAGAGCACCTTTGCCTATCGCATCAATGCCGGGCTGGCCGTTCCTTACGGGATAAGCGACGGGGTATTGCCCTATGAAAAGTACTTCTTTGCTGGAGGAAGTACCAGTATCAGGGCTTGGTCACCGCGGAGATTGGGCCCGGGCTCATTCACTCCTCAGACAGATGAAGAAGGGAATTTTGATTATCGGTACGAGCAGCCGGGAGATATCCTGTTAGAAGGCATGTTTGAGATCAGAAGGGAACTCTTCGGGTATTTTGACGGGGTGTTTTTTGTGGATGCCGGAAACACCTGGACGTTAAAAGAAGATCCCACCCGGGAAGGATCCCAATTCAAGCCCAAAACCTTCGTCAGGGAAATTGCCGTGGGGACGGGCATCGGGTTGCGGATGGATTTTGATTTCCTGGTCCTCCGACTGGACATGGGCATCAAGGCCATCGATCCTGCCCAGCCGGAGGGAGAACGTTTCGTGCTGGATAACCTGTCCTTTAAAAAGCCCTTGGGAGAAAAGGGACAAACCGTATTTAACATTGGTATTGGATATCCTTTCTAATGGCTTAATTTTGGAACATTGCTGCAAGCGGCCCGTTCAAGCAATGGAAATGCCGTCTGATGATCCGCATCTTCACCGAGCTAAAGGCGCTCGCACCATGTTCGTAGAAGGCCTGCGGCTGCAGTGGCCAAAGGATTGAAGTGACCGGTTTAGCCATGAAGTTTTGGGCTTCCTTCCAGCCAATAATGGTAGATGGATGGATACCTGTGAATAATTTTACATTGAATCATTGACCGATAGATAAATGCCAAACAACATCAGCAAAGAACAGATTTCTGAAGCTTTTAAAACCATTCAAGACCATATCTGCCAAGCACTGGAAACAGCTGATGGCAAGGCCAAATTCCATGAGGACCTTTGGGAAAGAGAAGCAGGAGGCGGTGGCCGCACGCGCATTATCAAAGACGGAAACGTCATCGCCAAAGGCGGCGTGGCTTTCTCTGCCGTCCATGGCCCCACACCCGAAAAAATCCTGAAAAAGCTCCAGCTAGAAAAGGCGGATTTTTACGCGACGGGTGTGTCCATCGTGATCCATCCCAGCAGTCCCATGGTTCCGATCATCCACATGAACATCCGTTATTTCGAGATGAGTGATGGCACCTATTGGTTTGGCGGTGGCATAGACCTTACGCCCCATTACGTGGACAAGGCAGATGCCCGTTACTTTCACGAGCAGGTAAAGGCCACCTGTGACCAATACAATCCTGCCTTTTATCCCAAGTTCAAGAAATGGGCAGACGATTATTTTTACCTTCCCCATCGTAATGAAACCCGCGGAGTTGGAGGGATTTTCTTTGACCGGTTGACGGCCTCAGCGGAAAACTCCTTTGAATCGATTTTTGAATTTGTAAAGGCCATCGGTTACCTCTTTCCGGAAGTATACGGACACTTTATGCAAAAGAATGCCCCCCTGCACTTCGGAAAAAACGAGCAAAAATGGCAAGCCCTGCGACGGGGAAGGTATGTGGAGTTTAACTTGGTATGGGATGCCGGAACCAAGTTTGGGCTGGACACCAATGGACGGACGGAAAGCATCCTGATGAGCATGCCACCAGTGGCGGAATGGGCATACATGAACATCCCCGAGGAAGGCAGCAAGGAAGCCGAAACGCTGGAATGGCTCAAAAAAGATATTGACTGGATAAACGTGTAAGCCCGTGATAGAAACACTGAAACAATGGGACGAGGAGCTTTTCCTTTTCCTAAATGCCCAGCACCTGGACTGGCTGGATCCAATAATGTACGGCATCTCAGGCAAACTGATTTGGCTGCCATTTTATGCGCTATTGGTTTATTTGATCATTAAAAATGCCGGCAAAAGCAGCATTTGGGTGTTCATTGGAATTGCTTTGGCGATTCTCTTTAGTGACCAATTGGCCTCTGGTTTTATGAAACCCTTCTTCGAACGGCCCCGCCCATGCCATGATCCCCGGTGGGAAGGCATCATGTTCAATTACAAACACTGTGGCGGCATGTATGGTTTTGCCTCGTCCCATGCCTCCAACACCTTTTCACTGGCCACCTATTTGCTATTGACCTTCCACCGAAAAGTCAAGGGATTTGGCTGGATGTTCCTGTGGGCTGCGATCGTTTCCTATTCCAGAATTTACCTGGGCGTCCACTACCCTGCCGATGTGACCGTCGGTGCCTTGGTGGGCATGCTTTCAGCACTCATCGCCTGGTGGCTCGTCATCAAGATCAAAATGACCACCATCCGAAAAGTGGAAGAAATGGATGAGGGATAAGGGGTTGGAAGGGTTGAAGGTTGGAAGGTTTTAATGTTGGAAGGTTTGACGGTTTGGGCGTAGGTATTCTGGATCCTTACGTCTTGTGTAGTCCACTGTCAGGCAGTTAATTTCCATTGATTAGGTATGAGACGCTAGATGCTAGATTTCCCTTCTTACTTCAAATCATTGCCCCTAACTTCCCTTACCCAAATAGCATTGCTGCCCCTGTAAAGGAAGAAACATTAAAATACCACATGCTTTGGATTATCAATCGTACCCCTTTACCATCCGCTGGATGTACTTTCCGACAATATCAAATTCCAAATTGACCTTGTCCCCTTCTTTCAGCTGATGGAAATTGGTATGTTCATAGGTGTAAGGAATAATGGCTACGGAAAACCCTCCCGGCTTGGAGTTAAAACAAGTAAGACTGGTGCCGTTGATGGTAATGGAACCTTTTTCTACGGTCACATTGCCAGCAGCATCATAGGAAAAATCAAACAACCAGCTTCCATCTTGGTTTTCGACCCGCGCCACCGTTCCGATCTGATCGACATGTCCCTGTACGATATGGCCATCAAAACGGCCATTTGCAGGCATGCACCGCTCCAAGTTCACCATCGTGCCTTCCTTCCATTCCTGTAGACTGGTTTTTTTCAGGGTCTCGTCAATGGCCGTCACACGATAAACCTCACCGGTGACTTTTACCACAGTCAAGCACACCCCATTATGGGCCACCGATTGATCCACCTTCAATTCACTGGTAATGGGAGATTTGATATCAAAATGGATATTTGTACCTTCTTGGGAAATGGCGACGATTTCGCCCATGGTTTCTACGATACCCGTAAACATTTTCACACTAAAATTTAACGTTCATAAAATCAGGCAATAAGTAAAATTGCCCATTCAGGATTAAAATTAAGCGATTTAATCCATTAACTTAGCATTAAAAAGAAGTTTCAACGCAAATAAGTTCACTTATCATCATGATAAAATTGGAGGATAGCTATTCTCATAAAGGCCAGCGAAAGGCACTGGTAAAGACACTGGAAAGAAAGGGCATTATGGACAAAAAAGTACTGGAAGCCATTGCCACGATTCCCCGGCATTTCTTCTTTGACAGCGCCTTGCACAGCCATGCCTATGAGGACAAAGCCTTCCCCATCGGCGAAGGTCAGACCATCTCCCAACCTTTTACCGTGGCCTTTCAAAGTGAGCTCTTGGCCTTGAAGCCCGGTGACAAAGTCCTGGAAATCGGCACCGGATCTGGTTATCAAGCGGCCATTCTCTACCTACTGGGCGCAGAGGTACACACCATCGAGTACAACCAGCACCTGTATCAACGGACCAAAAAGTTTCTTCCAAAACTGGGGATCAAAGCACACTTCTACCAAGGAGATGGCTCCATGGGCATTCCCGAAAAGGCTCCCTTTGATAAGATCATCGTCACTGCCGGGGCCCCCATCGTGCCGAAAAGCCTGTTGAAACAATTAAAAGTAGGCGGCATTTTGGTGATCCCTGTAGGGGACCGTAAAACCCAAAAGATGATGAAGCTGACCAAAAAGACCGCCAAGCAAATAACCCAAGAGGAATACGATAGCTTTGCTTTTGTGCCACTGCTGGGCAATGAAGGATGGTAAAGGAGTATCCAATACTGCTTATGTCAGGGAGGACAATGTTAGCAACAGTGTATGTATTCGAAATTTTATTTTATAAATACCGATAAAAAACTTGATTTCTAGAGTATTTATTTTGTATTTTCGTGAAAAATATAATTAAAATGGGAAAAATAAAGAAAGTACAGGAATCTGAAGTAATCATGACCGAGATGGTCCTTCCCAATGACACCAATACGCTCAACAACCTGATGGGGGGCAAATTGATGCATTGGCTGGATGTGGTCGGTGCCATTGCAGCCCAAAAACACTCCAACAGGATCGTGGTGACCGCTTCGGCAGACAGTATTTCTTTCCAGCATCCCATTGCCCTGGGCAATGTCGTGACACTAAAAGCCCAAGTGACCCGGTCCTTTAACAGTTCCATGGAGGTCTACATCGAAGTATGGGCAGAAGATATCCCTGCCAATATCAAAACCAAAACCCATCGGGCATTTTTCACCTTTGTGGCCGTGGACCAAAATGGCCGCCCCATTGAAGTGCCCAAGCTGGAGCCTACCACCGATGAGGAAAAAGAGCTATTTGCCGGAGCCCTCCGCAGGCGCCAACTGCGTTTGGTTCTCTCCAAAAGAATGGATCCCAAAGATGCCGTTGAGCTCAAATCCATCTTTGGACTGGAGGAGGCATTGGGAGCCAAGAAGGAGTAGCGACCGGCTGTAGCGGCCGGATCAATCCTCACCCCATCAACCGCTTCCAAACCAAGTGACGCTGGAGAAAAAATCATAAAGCGTACGTATTCCCACCATGACCGTCGAGACCTTTACATGAAGTCCTATAAAAGTTGTTTTCAGGGGATTTTTTGATCATTTTAGCCGTATGGAAGAAATGGATATCGACAAATTGGGATTCTTCATTGAGGAAGATATTTTCCTAATCCCGGAGGACGCCCAAGAGATCTTATTGGCCGATAAATTCAAGGATGTCGCGGAAGACATTCCTGAGGAACTCGCCGAGGATACGGAAGAAACCACCGCAGGGGCTGCCCCTGAGGAAACCAATCCCCTTCCGTCATTGGCTTATGATGGGGATTTTGAAAAAGGGTTACTGGTCATCCATCAGGATGATCCATTGGGTGAGGATCTAAAGACATTTTTGCTAAAGATACTCAGGGCTGTTTCCTATTCGCTGAAGGACATTGCCTTGGTGCCCGCTTCTCGGGTAGCCGAACTTCCTCCAGAGGCTATCCTGCAGCTTAATCCACACAAAGTACTGGTTTTTGGACGGCTGAACCATCCCATTATTCAGCACAAAGAAACCGCATACGAAGTCACCAGTGACGGGGAAACCGAATTTCTTTTTGCAGATGGCTTGCCGGTCATATTTGAAGATGAAAGTCTCAAAAGGCAACTGTGGAAGAGTTTACAGGTACTTTTTAACATTAACAAATAGAAAAAAATGAATACCGAACATCAATTAAAAATCCTCAACAGGTTTAGGATCATCAGTTACGCAGAGGGCATTTCGTACCTGCTGTTGCTTTTTGTGGCAATGCCGCTGAAGTACACCATGGACATGCCCTTGGCGGTCAAATATACAGGCTGGGTGCACGGCATCCTCTTTATCGTGTATGTATACTTGGTTTTTCCCACCCGCCGAAGCCTTAACTGGTCCTTTCGCAGGACCTTATTTGCGCTCATTGCTTCAGTATTGCCTTTCGGCCCGTTTCTATTTGACCGCAAATTGAGACAGCAAGAACATCAATTGGAAGACCAGTCTTAACCGGCCATCCCAAGGGAGTTATGATCGATAAAAAGAAACATATCTATCCGATCAGCAGTGGATTGCGCACCTATCTAATCAAGTATGGCAGGGAAGTGGATATTCCTGTCCATTATAAAGAACTCCTAAGATTTATGAGTTCGATTTCCCTCTATGATTCCCGGGGAAATGACACCCTCTGGGAAACGGTCTTTTTTAATGAGCAGGACCGCGCGGACATCCATTATAACCTCCGGAAAATCTATGCCATCCTCAAGGCCGAAGGAGACATGAGTGTCATGCAGCATTTGTATGTGGACCGGGTGGACCTGTGTACCTACGGCAATACCAAGCCTTTCCGCGTGCGGATCGTCAACCGCATCAACGATAACTTCGATTATTTTTACGTAAAAACCGCGGACGCCTCCCGGGTTTACGGACTGGAACTGGAGCACCTCCTCTCCCCTAACCGGATCAGTTACTTGGTATATCAGGACACCTTGATCGAGGAACACATTGCCGGCATTCCCGGGGAGCAGTTTATGCGTACGCATATCAGGGATCCCCTGCTCAACCCCATCCGGATCTCCAAGGAGTTTGTCAAGTTTAACGAACGATGCTTCGTACGGCTGCTTGGGGACATGCATTCCTCTAACTTTGTGGTGGACGTGACGCCAGATTTTGAAGAAGTCCATTACCGGATCAGGGCCATTGACTTCGACCAGCAATCTTATGAGGGACGTAAGACCATCTATCTTCCCCAATATTACAAGCAGAACAACACCCTCATCCAGCTTGGCATCAAGCATATCACGCCCGAATCCATGGCCCAATACCAACGGGAAGAGCGGGCGTTGATCGCTTTTAGACTGAAAACTTCTACCATGGAAATCGAAGACATCCTGCACAGCATGGAAGGGGACACCATTGCTCCGCCAGAAAATGTCGAAAGCCTGAAGGAGGATCTGGCCAAGCACTACAAGACATCCGTCTTCATGGACTGTAAAAACATGGGGGAAATTCTCCGTCACAGTCTAAGACAGGTCTTGCACAAGTAACTTTCACCGATTTTAGGGACCTTCAAAATCCAACAAAGGCCCTCAGGCTTACCTAGTCTCCTGTCGCCCAGTTATTTTTACATATATCAATTCCAAATTATTGTTAAATCAAAACATTTACACATCCCTGACGGTTAGATTACGTATACTAAAGTGTTACTTGGCACAGAATATGTTTTAAACATATCAACCAAGACAAGGTGAAATCAAAAGGATTTTACCTTCTTTTCAGAATATAGGTTATTTTCATTCTGAAGATAGCCACAACCTAAATAGTAGAACGGTTAATTTATTAACGTTTAATTTTAAAACCATCACAACTATGATTACTTCAGAAAAAAGAGTTTTTAAAAAATTGGGTTACAATGCTGACGAATCGGAAAAAATCGTAAAATCGCTGAATAAGCTATTGGCAAATTACCATGTGCACTATCAAAAACTCAGGAATTTTCACTGGAATGTAACGGGTGGTGATTTCTTTGACCTGCACGAAAAATTCGAAGAGTTATATACCGAGTCATTTGAAAACATCGATTTGATCGCTGAAAGGATTCGGATATTCGGCATGACGCCACTAAGCCTGATCAAGGACTATTTGGAGCATTCCGATATCACCGAAGTAGGTACTGACCTGCCATCAGATGAGATGGTCAAAGAGGTACTTAAGGACTTTGAGATCTTGGCAGAAAACATGAACGATTGTGCCGAAAAAGTTGCCGATTTAGGCGATTCCGCCACAGAAGACATGCTGATTGCCATGATCAAGAGCATAGAACTACATCACTGGATGCTTACTTCATTCCTGAAGTAAAAATTCAGTCTAATACACAAAAAAAGCCCCGATCTCGCAAGATCGGGGCTTTTTTATGCCTGTGTGTTTTGAAATAAATGAAGGGGCTAGCCTACGTTTATAGCTAACTCTATCCCTAACCATCATTGGCTGTCATGCGAACGCTGATAAACAGAGATGGGGATCAAGCGGTAAAGTTAGGAAAGGATGTTGGTTGGTGCTGATAGCATGCAAATGGCGCAGGTTATGAAGATTTTCGCTGGTCTATTCTGAAAGTACCTCCCTAATAGGCCATCACCTTGGATTTTTCAGCCCGAAAAGAGGCTTTCAAACGGATATTTATCCCAAACCCCATTCTGAAATAGAAGGCTGAAAGCCTTCTATCACCCTACCCCAAGGCAAGGCCTTGCCTTGGGGTGCAGATTCCATAATTGCTTCCTTTCAGGCTAAAAGCCTAGCTCAGGACTTCGGCAAACACCGCCTTGATGATCATTAGGATCAAGTCACTTTCCAAGGGACGAATGTTGACATGTTCTTATGAAATGTTAAATGATGATTTCCGCCATAGACACTGAACGGGTTTTAGCGGGAATTTTTGGGGATTAGGGAGGGCAAGGCGGCTAAAACCGGCTATGTTATGGGGCAATTTACCATAGGTGAACACCATGGCTATGGATGTGTCGAGGCTGTCTCATAATTAAATAATCCGTCATCATGAGGATAAATCCTGGTCCTCCAGAAATATGGTGTGATCCGTTTGATTTGCGGTTGAATATACCCGATATGATCAAAAAAAATCCCGCACTCCAACGAAGGAATGCGGGATGATAATGATAATCTCGTACGTATCAGGCCGCGTTCCTTGCGGCATTGATAATACCAAACATCGTTCTCAAGATCAGTTTTTGTAAAACCGTATTTTCTTTACCGGTTTCCAGCATTTCCTGAATGGCATATTGCTGAATGGTAATCAAAGGCAATACAATCTTTTCCCGGATGGCTATGGATTGGCTGCTGACAGCATTGTCCTCCAAAAGCTCATGCATGCCGGATATTTCCAATATCTTTTTGAAAGATTGCTGGTACTCCGAATGCATCAACTCCCAAAACTCACCGTATTCCTTATCGTTTTTCAAATAAGCTGTGGCAGGATAATAAGATTTTGCCAGTGATTGCATGGAATTGCCCATCAAAGAGCGGAAGAAAAGAGAATCTTGGTAAAGCTTGGTTACCTGATCCTTCTTGCCTCTTTTTTCCATTTCGGTAATGGCTTTTCCGACTCCATAGAAACCTGGAATATTTTGCTTCATCTGCGCCCAAGATCCCACGAAAGGAATGGCCCTCAGGTCTTCAAACTTCATGGCCTCCCCTTTGCTTCGCTTCAAAGGACGTGAACCAATATTGGTCTTGCCAAAGAATTTCAATGGCGTCACTTTTTCCAAGTACGACACAAATTGCGGATGGCTCTTAAATTCTTTATAAGCCTGATAGCTGATATCGGCCATCTCATCGATCAAAGCCCGCTGATCATCTGTCAGCCTGTTTTCTTCGGTCGGATACAGGTGGTTTTCTAATCCTGCACTGAGCAGTTGCTCCAAGTTATAGGTACAAGAAACCGGTTTGCCATAGTTGGCACTAATGGTTTGCCCCTGGATTGTCACTTGGATTTCCTCATTTTCCACTTGGTCTCCCAGTGAAGCGTAGAAGTTGTGCATGTTTCCGCCACCTCTGGCCGGAGGTCCTCCTCGACCGTCAAAGAACACTACACTCACTTCATACTTTCTGGAAGCCTTGGTGAGTTCCTCTTTGGCGCGTAAGATGGACCAGTTCGCTCGGATATACCCGCCATCTTTGGTACCGTCAGAGAAGCCCAGCATGATGCTTTGCTTGTTGCCTCTGGACTTCAGGTGGCCACCGTATACAGGGTTGGAATATAGGCGTTCCATGATTTCCGGTGCCGCTGCCAAGTCATCGATGGTTTCAAACAAGGGCACGATATCCAGTTTCAAGTCTCCTTTGGGAGCCAATGTAAGCTTGTTCAACTGATATACTTGCAGAATGTGCAATTCCGATTGACAGTTGGAAATAATGTACCGGTGAAGGCCTTCACTGCCATTATTGTCCTGAACATAGCTGATGGAAGCAATGCTTTCCAACATTTCCTGATGGAACTCATCCTTCAGGGTTTTAGGGTTAGGCAATTCCGTGAAAGAAAGGATCGTTTCGATCTGCTCTTTTTCGGTGCCTTCCTGGTATTTCTTCAGGGCATCTTTCCCCTTGGTCACTTCAATGATCTCTTCCCAAAGGGCGGCGTGTTTTCTACTGTCCTGGCGCATGTCCATGGAAGCGAAATAGAAGCCAAACACGTTTACCTTCAGGATAAATTCGTCCAGGATATCCAAGAAAAGCCCGTCGTGGGATTCAATGATAATCTCCCTTGCTTTCAAAAGGATCTTCAGCAGGTCCTCTTTGGATTTCAGCACTTTTTCTCCTCCGTACAAGGTCTTATAAATGCCATTTTCCGCTTCCAGCATCAAGGATTCCACTCCTTTGAAGGTCATTCTTCTTCTCACTTTCCGCACATCCCGGTAAAGACACCTAAGGATCGTTTCCTGCAATTTATCCGCTACGTCCATGGTAATCTGATGCGTCACGAAAGGATTGCCATCACGGTCACCGCCTGGCCAAAAACCTACTTTGAGCAGGTCTGGGTTGTCCCATTCGTGCAGAGGGATGTCCAGCTTTCTGAGCACCCTGGCCATGATATCCGGAATACTCTTATAAAAGACATGCTCCAAAAACCAGCACAAGCTGACAGCCTCCTCATAAGGGGATGGCTTTTCCTTGTTGATAAAGGCCGTTTTGCCCAATTGCCGCAGCAAGGCATCAATGCTGCCCAAATCATCTTTTCTAATGGCCGATTCCAGATCGGTGATGATGGCCAGTACATTGCCCGGATAAAACTGTGTAGGGTGAGCTGTCAGGGTCAGGCGAATGGAGAACGTCCTCAGCTTTTCGATGAGCTCGGCCTTCTTCTTGTCACTTTCCACTCGGGAAATCAAGGCGTTCATGGTACCTTTACCCTTTACGTCATTGATTTTCTCGAATGCAGCATCTTCAATAGAGTCAAAAAGAACCACCTGTCTTTCTACATATTGAACCAGCTGAAACAGTAAATTGTGTTTTTCTTTGGATGAATTAGAGGCCAACATGCCCTCAAAAAACGAGTTGATAATCTCTTTTGGGGTTTTCCCCTCGGCAAAACCTTTTTTACATTCCGAAGATAAAATGGGAAGCAACGTCCCCGTTCGGTAGATGTCATCAAAAGGCAAGTCTAGAAATAAACTGTTGTAAATGGTAAACCGCTTGGCTACCTCAGTCTGGTAGGTATTTGACATGGTTTATAGTTACTTTTTTATGAAAATTTTAATTTAATCAAAATTTGTCGAATTAAAAACAATTTGATCAAAAACAACCCTAATTTACAATAAAATAATTACAAAAACACTGTTTTCGTTGATTATTTTATAAAAAAACACAGGTTTCACCGATGATTTAGCAAAACATTGAGTGAATTATTCAAGTATCAAAATCCATACCTCAAATTTTCCCGCACACCCAATACAAAACTAACAATCAGTATATCAATACATTACAAAATTTCTTTCTCAAATTAAGCATACGTTCTAAATAATAATTACCTTAAACGCCTTAAAAAAACGATAATACAGTGAAATCAGCCTTTTACCTTTTAATGCTCGTAGCCATGTCCACCCTTTTTGCTTGCAATTCCTCTGAAAAGCAAGCAACATCTGAATCTTCCACTGACAGCCTGGCCTCCCCCATCACCTTTTGGTTGGGAACCTATACCTCCAAGCCAAGTGATGGATTCCACCTCATCCAGTACCATCCCGAAACGTCCACTTTCGATTCGGTGCTCATGGAAAGCGACATTAACAATCCTTCCTTTGTCATTTCAAATCTGAAAAGGGACTTGGTCTTTACGGTTCAGGAGGAAGGCGGAGAAAATGGTGGAAGTGTCTGTTCTTTCCGCTTTGATCGATCTGCCAACAGCCTTAAAAAGCTCAGCACAAGTGCCTCCCAAGGAAGCGGCCCTTGCTACATCACCCTATCCCCTGATGAGAAATTTATTTTTGCCGGCAATTATGGGAGTGGTGACTTGGCCGTGCTGCCCATAAACGAGGACGGCACCCTCGGTGAAGCTGTCCAGACCATCCAGCATACAGGATCCAGTGTCAATGAAGGCCGGCAGTCGTCTCCTCATGTCCACAGCCTTGTCTTCCATCCCAATGGAAAGCAGCTCTTCGTAGCAGACTTGGGTACCGATAAGGTCTCCATTTATAATTATGATCCCGACCGGAAGGAGCCGCTCACGGCCTCTTCTCCTGCTTCCTTTACGGTAAAGGCGGGATCGGGGCCACGTCACTTGGCATTTAACCAATCAGGGGACAAGATCTACCTCATTCATGAGATAACCTCCGAAGTTGGCCTGTACGATTACAACCTGGATGAAAACAAGATCACCCACTTGGACAGCTATGCCCTCACGCCACAAGGCTTTGAAGGCGAGAAAGGAGCAGCGGAAATAAAAATCAGTGATGATGGTCAGTTTCTCTATGCCTCCAACCGCGGTGATTCCAATGAAATAATCGTTTTCAGCATCAACGCCCAGACCGGTACCCTAGACAAGATCCAAGCCATCAGTTCTGGCGGAAAGACTCCCAGGAACTTTGCTTTGTCTCCAGATGGAACATTCCTCTTTGTCGGCAACCAAAACTCCGACAGTATTCTGGCATATGAAAGGAATCCTCGGTCTGGTATTATCAAAAAAACCAATGCCAAATTGCCCATACACCGCCCAGTATATTTCTTCATGTTAGGTGAATGATCGTACTTCAGTTCAAGCCATATAAAACCATTGCAAATCTGTGCTCATCCTATTTATCAGCGGGCAAAATAGTTTTAATGCTTTTCATGGAAGTTGGCCCAGTATTTTCCGCCTTTGTCCGAGGAGGATACAAAAGGCGTAGGTGACCACCTGCGCCCTAAATGGCTCGCCCATGTGGAAAGTTCCAGAGGAACCGCCAATTTAAATGGCCTCTACCGTATTTTCCAGATGCGCGAGCGTTGCGATCTCCTCGGAATCTGCATGTATTATATGCAAAACACCTTATGTCAGGTACCGCACCATACTGCGTACTTTACTACTCCTAGCGTTTATTCATCTAACCAAATACCCCAAGATTTTTGCTTATCCCCATATTTCTTTGAATTGCCAACATTAATTTATTCGCTGATTTACAAATATTTATTGCTCGAAAATTATAAAAAAAACAAGTGTACCTAAAAAAGGTAAAAATCAATTATATGGATTAAATAGAAATTTTATATCGAATTGGATCGATAAACCTAAAATAAAACCACAAACACCTCACAAAACCTCCACAAAACATTGCGACAAAAACCAAGGCAATAGGTGAATTATATATTACGGCCATTTTAACTTTCAAAAAAATATTTTATTCAAATAGTGCAAATGTAAAAACAATCACTACCTTTGGTTCATTAATTAAAACATCATTTATTATCATTATTATTATGAACACAGGAAGAGTTAAATTTTTTAACGAGTCTAAAGGATTCGGATTTATTATTGACGACGAGTCATCTAAAGAATATTTCGTACACATCACCGGTTTGGTAGATGAGGTAAAAGAAGATGACGAAGTGACTTTCGACCTTAAAGAAGGAAGAAAGGGTCTTAATGCCGTGAATGTAAAATTATCTTAAGATATAGCATTTAGTGACATTATCATGAGAGCTATCAGCTGCAGCTGATAGCTTTTTTTATTTTTCACCTTTCATAAAGGTAATGCCAGCTTTTCGGGAAAACGCGCCATCCCCTATTCCCTGAAGCGTCTTGATCCAATTCCATCTTAATTACTGCCGTCTTGCGGGGACTAACGGTGTGCTGATCATGGTGGGTGTGAAAGACATAGTTCCATTGTCCTTTCTCATCCTTGAACACATCTCCATGCCCGGGCCCAGGCACCTGCAGCATTTGCTGATGTAAAATCGGATTTTCATCGGCTTTTTTCCAAGGCCCTATTGGCGAGGTACTGACAGCATAGCCCACGGCATAATGCTTGCTCCTAAAGTCATTTGCACTGTACAGGAGATAGAAAAGCCCTTCATGCTCCACTATCGTAGGCCCTTCTGTCACGGTCCATTCAGCAGATTCAGCATTTTCCCAGGGAGCCGTAGCCTCGATACACAAATGCGTACTGCCTGGCACCAATCCACTGTAGTCATCTTTTAGCTCCGTCACAAAAATTCGGTTTCCGCCATTGGCTACTTTCACATGGTACAGGTAAGTCTTGCCATCGGGAGCATTAAAAACAAAGGGATCGATCATACGCTGCTCCAGGCTGATGGCCGCCTGCTTCGGCTGAACAAAGGGACCCAAAGGGTTATCACTACTGGCTATGGCTATTTGCTCATTTGCCGTATAAGCCATATAATAGCGGCCATCCTTTTTAAACACTTGGGGTGCCCAGAATCCTTGATCTCCATACACCTTCTCCTTGCTGAGGCAAAACCCTTCAGGTAACTTCCCAACAGGCCCCTCCCACTGCTTAAGATCACTGGACCGATACACCAAAAAACCTTCATCTGCCCTACTCGTCCCATACAGGTAATAGGTGCCATTATCATGAAAAATGGTGGGATCGGCAAGGGTAATGACCTGTCCTTGCTGAGCACTTATTTGGCCAAAAGAAAGAAAAACCATCAAAAGGACAAGGATCTTCATGCAATCAATCATCGTTACATTCATGAGTTTTATTCAATACTGATCATAAATCAAATAAAGTACCTTTTCCATTTCCTTTTTCAGCTCACTGGAGCTGATCACATAATTATTGTGCATAAAGCTAAAATGGAGTGTTTTGCCGCTTTTGGTAAGCAAATAGCCGCTTAGGCAGTGGACACCGCTCAGGGTACCGGTTTTGGCATAAACGTAGGGATGCTCATCATCGGACTTGTACCATGAACGAATGGTACCGGATGCTCCTCCCGATGGGAAATAGGCAAAGATCTTCTCTTCGGGCACCTCTTCTTTGATCTTTTGCAAGAGTTTAATGATACTTCTAGGGGTGAATTTATTTTGACTGGAAAGGCCTGATCCATCGACCCACTGAGGTGCATCCGGGAGGTCGGACAAGTAATTTTCTTCCAAGTATTGGATAGCACCTCGGACATTGAGCGAATCGGAAAGCTGGTCTGCCACCAGTACCATCAATTGCTCGGCCAGGAAATTATCGCTGATCTTTAGCATTTGCTTGTACAGAGAATCCGTTGCGATTCCTTTCAACTTTTGATGCGGCCTATTTTTGACCTTGTCGTAATCGACCATCATAATGTCTTTACCCAAGGTATCCGCTAACATTTCCTTGGTCAGCTGGGCGGACGTCACAAATGGCTTATCCGTTTCAAAAGACAGTTCTTCCCCCACCACATGATACCGAAAATCATTGATATGCTGCGATCTTACGATCGCATATTCCCTGGCAGGTAAGCTATGATCTTCCTTGATCTGAGGAGCTAAAAAATGAGGGGAAAAGCTAAAGTTGTCCGCTTCGGCTGTTTTGGTAAACCGGACGATATTGCCGTATACCGGCATAGCAGAACGTTCTGGGCCATAATAATAATGAAACCAGTTCCACGACCACCCTGAAGCATAGGCCTGCACTTCGTCAAAATTGTCCGCCATGTACAACCGTTTATCGGTATTGCCCAGCATATCGAGCACCGTGCGGTCTTCAAAGTCAGGATGCATCAAAGAGGGATCACCCGTTCCCCAAAAAATCAGGGAATCACCACTTTCCACGTAGTCCAGTGCATTCACCTGATCACCAAGCACCTTATACGCTGCATAAAACGTAAACATTTTCGTATTGGACGCGGGGGTGAAATACTTATCTTCATTTAGCGCATACAGCACCTTGTCTTTGGCAGGATCGACCAACATAAAGCCGGTAAACCCTTGGTTGAACACCTCCGAATCGCGCACTGATTTTTTGACTTTCTGTACCGTGCAGGCGGCAAACAAAAGGAAAAGCACTGGTAATAATTTTTTCATGGCGTGGTTGGTTTTCGTAAGAGTTATCGTTAGCAATTAAAAAAACCACAGATAAAGCTGATAAGCAAGGTATTGGGATGGCTCCTCAAACACCTACGCACACCTATCTTTATCTGTGGTTAAATAAGGTTTCTCAATGCTTATTCAGCATCCCAGAATATGCGATCAAGCAATGTTACACTTGGCACATTCTGACCATTTCTACTGACCTCACTGTCAGGATAAGCCAATCTTCTAATGAACTGACCGTTTAAGTCAGGATTAAGGTTAGCAGGCGTGCTCATATCCTTATAAGCATAATCAAACCTTCTGGCATCATTCCAAGTTTCAGGATGAAGGAACATGGCTACCCATTTTTCCTTGAATATATCCTCCATGGTAAATGCTGCTTCTCCCATGCTAACGCTTGGATCAGCCAAGTAAGCCGCTTTATCCCCTTCCTCAACTTCTATCATATCCATATGCGCCTCAATCCCGTCAAGATATGCCTGATAAGCCCTGGATTTATCTGAATCAAATGCCGCTTCCGCTTCGATGAATTTCTGTTCGGCATAGGTACCGATCAAGACGGGAGATAGTTCAGAGGTATAATATTGTCCCTGGATCAATGTCGACCTGGCACCCTGCTCTGGAGCATTGCCCCTTCCTGCACCATTGACTGTACCGACAAATTCTCCATCGTCTGTAGTCCCCACCATCAAAGCCAATCGCGGATCAACAGCCGGATAGGAAGTTCCATCCAGTGCTTGGATAAACTGCTCGGAAATCCATCCTCCCAAAAGCAAATTGGCATTGTCCCTGGCCACAGCAGACCAAGGGTTAATGCGTTGCTCAAAGAAGATCACCTGAGCATTATCATCATTTGAGGAGAAGCCGTTTTCCACCGCAGTTAACACTTCTGCAGCACTATACCCGGCACTACCTTTCATGTGGATCATAAATCTGGCCTTCAGCATATTTCCAAATGCAACCCACTTGTCCACATCACCGCCAAAAATAAAATCATCCTCAGCGATAGAAAATGTCGTCTCTCCATTGAGGTTTTGGATACCCTGGTCCAAGTAAGCCATCACTTGGCCATACAAATTCTCATCGTCATCATAAGCAGGCGTAACCGTCTCGAAATTAAAACTTTCCGAAAAGGGCATGTTACCAAAAATGTCCACGCCCATTCCTAGATTAAGGGCCATCATGATCTGGGCAGCACCCAGATAGTGCCCTGCTCCGGTCTCCTCAGCCTTTTCAATCATGACATGAAGATCCGTCATGACATTATACAAGTCAAACCAGGTACCGCTATAATTTACAGGTTCCATGGTATCGGTAGAGCTAGCTGGATTAGGCGAGGCTAAATACTGCACATAAAAGGATGTAAAACTCCCTACAGAATAAGTATTTAATGCAGTCTGATACGTCACATTGGTCATCAAACCTGCAAGCGGCGCATCCTGGGGATTGTTGGGGTTTTCATTCACATCCAAATAGGATTCACATGAACTGGCAAACAAGACCACAACAGCCCAAACGATATATTTATAGTTAAATCTCTTCATTGCAATCATTAATTAGAGTCCTAGATTAAGTGTAAAGAAGAAGCTTTGCACACCTGGATATCCCAATCCGGTAAAACCCACGGCATTTCCACCCGCTCCGGCGGAGAATGACTCCGGATCAAAGCCGTCCCAAGGGGTGAACAATATGATATTGTTTGCTGCTACAGATGCCCTGATAGACCTAAACGGAGTATTTTCCAATAGCTCGGTGTTGAAGTCATATCCCAAGGTGATGTTTCTCAACTTGATAAAGCTAGCATCTTGTACAAAGTTTTCACTGATCCCCCGGTAGGTATTCCTCCAATAACCGGCACCGTAATCCCTTCCATCAGGTCCAACTCCCTGTCCTAGCCATACTTCTTGGGTATTGGTGGAGCCATCAGCCAATACGCCATCAAAAACAATGGACTCGTTTCGAATGGCGGTATAATCATTTTTCCCAAAAGCTGATAGGAAGTTGTCAAACTGGTTATACTGCTTCAAATCTGCCCTGAAGTCAATTAGAAAACTCAAATCAAAGTTTTTATAAGAGAATTCATTTTTAAGTCCTCCAAACCACTTCGGAACGGCATTCCCCAAGATCAATTGAGACCCGTTTCTAACAGGGAATCCATCTGCACCAATCACCCTAGGAAGGCTGGACTGTGCCATTGGATTTTCGGGATCGGCACCATACCGCTGATAGCTGGTACCATACATGTTACCATAAGCATCTCCTTCAATCAGCTTCATCGTCACGGTACTTCCTCCGTAACCAAATTGACTTCCTACGATAATTTCATCAATCCCTTCTCGGATCCCTACTACTTCGTTTTTGTTCTTGGTCATATTTCCAGTCACCGTCCACTTAAAGTCACTGGTCTCAATGATATCAGCCCCAACAACCAATTCTATACCGCTATTTTGGATTTCACCTGCATTGGTGATATAAGAACTAAAGCCTGTGGCATCCGATATTGGAACAGGGATGATCATATCCTTTGAGTTGGACTTAAAATAGGTCACATCCAAATCGAGCCTGCCATCCAAGAAAGACAATTGGGTACCAAATTCAATTGAAGTAGTCAATTCAGGTTTTAGACCAGGATCACCAAAGGTACTGTTTCTGCTGAAGCCTACCTGGCCGTTTAATGGGAACACGCTAGGAGACACAAAGGTAGCTCCTAGGATATGGGGTTGGGTATCTTTACCCACTTGCGCCCAAGAAGCCCGGATCTTACCAAAAGTGAACCACGAAGGCATATCCATGTTCTCACTGAACACATAACTCAAATTTACCGATGGATAGAAAAAAGAGTTATTGTCCTTAGGAAGCGTAGATGAAATATCATTTCTTCCAGTCAGGTTAATAAACAAGAAGTTCCTATAATCTACGGTGAGGTCACCATAAAACCCTACCAAACGCTTAATTTGGCTATCTTGACTTGCAAATATTTGAGCGGTATTATTAAGGTTATAGAATTCTGGAATCACAAAATCAGAACCAGTAGAAACCACCCTGTCATATCTCCGCTCAAAAATATCATTCCCTAACCTTAACGTTGTATTCCAATCACCAGAGAATTGCTTTTGAAGGGTAATGTAGAAATTGGATGTCAAATCCCGCGCATTGATCCTGGTTTCTTCAATAAACCCGGTAGAGCTTAAAGCTACTTCACCGTCAATGCCTTTAGGCCCAGGGGTAATCTCCGTCCTACTGTCACTGGATACATCTGTACCCAATCGATAAGATAACGTCAACCAATCTGTTGGTCGGTAATTCAAATTGATATTTCCAATGATCCTATTGACATTGTCCTCATAGGTAGCAAATCGTGCATCGTAAATCGGGTTGGTATTTCCATACGTTTTCATGGTACCATCTGGATTGATGTAATCCCGAACATCCTGCGTCTCCGCCCAGTACATCATTCGCTCCATAAACCTGTCATGCGGCACACGGTTACCGCCTGAATTGGAAAAATTCATCGACCCGCTAAAGTCAAATTTTTCACTGGCCTTTACCGAACCACTCAGTTTTGCAGTTGTCCTGCTCCAATCACTGAAAGGAATGATCCCTTGCTGATCCAAACGGCCAAAGGAACCATAGAACGTAGCATTTTCACTACCTCCAGAAAAACTAATGTTATTATCAATGTTTAATCCCGTATCAAACGCCCTGTTCCAGTTGTCCTGATACTTGTGACCAGGCACGGTTTCTGCCACCTCTGCAATCGGAGCTCCCCACGCTGGCCAAAAGCTCGACGGATCATATTCACCACTAAACCCTTGACCAAATTGGTCTTGGAGATTTGGTAATTTAACAAGCTTATCCATTCCGATGGAGCTGTTGATATTGATCCTTGTCTGCCCGGCCTGTCCTCTTTTCGTACGGATGATCACCGCACCATTGGCAGCCCTAACACCATACAAGGCGGTTGCCGCAGCTCCTTTCAACACGGACATGGACTCTATGTCATTCGGATTGATGTCCGCTGCCCTGTTTGACATACCCCGCGGTGTATTCCCTGACTCAATGGTTGAGTTATTGATGGGAACACCATCCACTACGAATAGTGGTTGGTTATTGGCATTGGGGTCCAGGGAGTTGATTCCCCGAATCACGATCCGAGCACTTTGACCTGGAGCACCACCCGAATTGGTGATTTGTACTCCGGCCACTTGACCTTGAAGTGCATTGACCAAGTTTGGCTGCTTGGTTTTCGTAATCTCGTCTGATTCCACCACTTGAGCAGCATATCCCAAGCTTTTCTCGCTCTGGTCGATATCGAAAGCCGTCACGACAAATTCCCCCATCTCCGATACATCTTCTTCCATCACCACGTCGATGGTGGTTCGGTTTTGGATGGCCAAGGTCTGGGTAACATAGCCCAAATAGGAAAAAACCAACGTCCCTTCCCTGTCTGCCACATCAATGGAATAGTTTCCATCCAAGTCTGTCACAGTACCGGAATTGGTTCCCTGTAACAGTACACTCACCCCGGGAAGTGGCTCGCCGTCTTCCGCAGTCGTTACCGTTCCGGTGATCGTTACTTCTTGGGCATAGGCCGAGCCTACTAGCAAAAAGACGAAAACCAGAATGGATAATTTTGTAAAGGTTCTCTTCATTAGTAATTGATTTGTGGGTTACTCAACTTAATTTAAAATTATATTCTTTAATAACTTAATAAACAAAACTATAATCTATATAGATTCATTTCACCGAAACCTACCAAACATAATATGTCAATTTTGTAAATTATTTGTTAATAAACAAACCGATAAAATAAAATTTAGATAATATGACAAAAGATGTTTTTTCACGCTTAACGGGTATAAAAAAAAGCCTCGAATCATCTTCGAGGCTTTAAATCGTTACTTTTCAGGTTCTTAATACATCACTCCATTCGTTGTCCGTCACCTTTCTCCCTAATCCGCTCTTCATCCTGAAGCAATGCTAATTTTTCCGATTCTTTTTCCATCTTGATTTCTTTTGCATCATCCTGCTGATCACTTACCACATGAGCCGGTCCTTCAGCTATATGAGGTGCAATGATCAACGAGACAATGGAGGTCAGTTTGATCAAAATATTCATGGAGGGGCCAGAAGTGTCCTTAAAAGGATCTCCAACAGTATCCCCTGTCACAGAGGCTTTGTGCGCGTCTGATCCTTTGTATTCCATTTTACCATTGATCTCCACGCCTTTCTCAAAAGACTTCTTGGCATTGTCCCAAGCTCCTCCGGCATTGTTCTGAAAAATCCCCATCAATACTCCAGAAACCGTCACTCCGGCCAGCACTCCTCCAAGTACTTCCGGCCCAAAAAGGAAGCCCACAATGATGGGCACCAGTAACGCCAACGCTCCAGGTGCGATCATCTCCCGAATGGAAGCACTGGTGGAGATCTCCACGCATTTATCGTATTCTGGCTTGGCCTTGTATTCCATGATCCCAGGAATTTCCTTGAATTGCCGCCTGACTTCATTGACCATGTCCATGGCAGCCCGGCCAACTGCCGCAATGGCCAAAGACGAAAAGATAAAGGGAATCATGGCGCCTACAAATAATCCTGCCAACACATCGGCTTTATAGATATCAATGGAATCAATGCCAGCAATGCCCACATAGGCCGCAAACAACGCCAAGGCTGTCAACGCCGCCGAAGCGATCGCAAACCCTTTTCCGGTAGCAGCAGTGGTATTGCCCACGGCATCCAAAATATCCGTGCGCTCCCTTACCGCTTTGTCACAACCGGACATTTCTGCTATTCCGCCGGCATTGTCCGCAATAGGCCCAAAGGCATCAATGGCCAGCTGCATGGCCGTAGTCGCCATCATCCCGGCAGCTGCAATGGCCACGCCATACAAGCCTGCGCTTAAGAATGAGCCGTAAATCCCTGCTGCCAACACTAAAATCGGCAATACCGTAGACTCCATCCCAATCGACAGCCCTCCAATGATATTGGTGGCATGACCGGTCGACGACTGTTTGATGATGCTATTGACAGGCCTTTTGCCCATGGCGGTATAATGTTCCGTGATAATGCTCATCAAGGCGCCTACCACCAATCCGATCAACACGGCCCCAAACACCCCTGTTTTGGTAAACACGGGGGAATGGTCACGGAGCATGACCAAATCACCATCTGGAAGCATAAAATTGATCACAAAGTAAGATGCCGCGACGGTCAGTAAAATAGAAATCCAGTTGCCCTTGTTCAAGGCAGCTTGCACACTATCGGTTTCTTTGGATATTTTCACAAATAAAGTTCCTACGATCGAAAATACCACGCCAAGCCCCGCTATCATCAAAGGCAATAACACGGGCGCGATCCCTCCCATCTGATCATTGGAAACGATCTCCCTGCCGAGCACCATAGACGCCAAAATGGTCGCCACATACGAACCAAATAGGTCCGCTCCCATGCCGGCCACATCACCGACATTGTCGCCGACATTATCGGCAATGGTGGCAGGATTACGGACATCATCCTCTGGAATGCCTGCTTCCACTTTTCCCACCAAATCTGCCCCCACATCTGCTGCTTTGGTGTAAATCCCCCCTCCTACACGGGCAAACAACGCGATGGACTCGGCTCCCAATGAAAACCCGGCCAACACCTCCAATGCCCGTTCCATATCCAGGCCATTCACATCTCCACCGTTGGAAACCACATAAATATGATAAAATACAATAAACAACGAACCCATGCCCAAAACCGCCAAACCTGCTACTCCTAGCCCCATTACCGTCCCTCCTGAAAAGGACACTTTCAAGGCTTTTGCCAGTCCCGATTTGGCCGCTTGGGTAGTGCGGACATTTGCCTTGGTGGCGATATTCATTCCGATATATCCCGCAAATGCTGATAAAAATGCACCCAAAACGAAGGATGCCGCAATCACCGGACTGGAGTTTTCTACCAAGGTACCTGACCAAGCCAAAACGATTCCGGCAATGACCACAAAATAAAAGAGCACTTTCCACTCAGCCTTCAAAAATGCCATGGCTCCTCGGGCAATATGGCCTGCGAGTTCTACCATATTTTCATCGCCAGTGGGCTGCTTATTCACCCATGCTGACTTTACGGCCATAACGATAAGCCCCAAAATCCCCAGTAAGGGGACCACGTAAATCATCTGTTCCATAGTATGTATTAGCGGTTTTTTAAATGTTTTATACCTAAACAAATATATTACTATTCAACTATGAAACAACCAGCACATTCATTATGAAAACACTTCGTATGACAATTATAAATTTGGACTTGACACCCAAAATCAAAAAACATTAACAATTAATTAATCGACTATGTTTTTATTTACTAAAACCAAAACCCACACCAAGTTTTATTGAAAATCAAAGGATTGGGTATTTTTTTCCTTTTTATAGTAGCATTTGCTTGGGTGCAATTTTTTAATCCCTCTTTCCATGCTTTATATTTACCATAAGCAAAACGAGAAACCATGATGAAAGCCGTCGTAATCACTGAAGCAGGAGGACCTGATGTGCTGCAAGTACAAGCACGCGACATCCCTAATCCGGGACCTCACGAAGTCTTGATAAAAGTTGCCGCATCCGGTATCAATCGCCCCGATGTGGCCCAAAGGAAAGGGTTATACCCGGCTCCCGAAGATGCTCCAGCAGATATTCCCGGCCTAGAAGTCTCCGGAACCATCTCTGCGATAGGAAAAGACGTCAAAAACTGGGAGCTGGGCGACGAAGTCTGTGCCTTGGTGGCAGGAGGTGGTTATGGGGAATTTGTCACCGCACCGGCAGTACAGTGCCTCCCCATTCCAGAAGGTGTCTCGCTTTTGGAGGCGGCTGCGCTGCCCGAAACCTTTTTCACCGTTTGGAACAATGTTTTTGATATTGGGGGATTCCAAGCGGGCCAAACGGTACTCGTCCATGGCGGCACCAGTGGCATAGGAGTCACGGCCATCCAAATGATCAAAGCGCTGGGCGGTAAAGTCATCGTGACAGCAGGAAGCCGTGAAAAATGTACCTTCTGCCAAAATTTGGGAGCGGACCTCGCCATCCATTACAAAGACGAAGATTTCGAAGAGGTAATCAAAGCCCACCCGGACTTTAAAAAAGTAAACATCATCCTTGATATGGTCGGGGGAGATTATACCGCCAAAAACATTCGGCTGCTCCGTCCAAAAGGGAAATTGATCATGATCAATGCCATGAAAGGGCGCATGGGAGAAGTGGACCTGCTGAGAATTATGGCCAACCAATTGACATTGACAGGCTCCACCTTGCGTCCCCAGTCCATTGGATATAAAGGCCATATTGCGAAAAATCTACAAGTACACGTCTGGCCTTTCTTTCCCGAAAAGATCAAGCCTGTTATCCATAAGGTATTCCCACTACAGGAGGCCGCAAAAGCCCACCAACTCATGGAAAGCTCGGAACATATCGGCAAAATCCTCCTTCAAATCCCTGTGGAAGTTTAGCCCGTTAGGCATCCTTCGACTCCTTGCCTCCCGGATAGGCAATCGCTCAGGAGGACATCCTTCATATGATTACTTAAATAGCAGTTGTAAAAGCATCCTCTTTCGTCATGGCGAGGAGATGGGACGAAGCAATATCGCTTCCAATCTTCCCGCCCCTTAGTGGCAGCAGCGACTCAGGTTAATGGTTGAACGATCATTCCTGAAAAACATGACGAAAATCACCCCTCAGCAATATGGCTTGATCCAGATCAGGCAGTATAATCGGGAAACCAGCCGCTCCGAAGCGAATATGGCCTGATTTTTTCGTTCATATTAGCCAAGAAAGGGACAACTGTGTATATTTAGACAAGCCAATGCTGAACTCCATGAGAAAAAACGTTTCCTACTTGTTTATGGCAATGGTCACACTGGTGGCCATTGCATGTCAAGATAAAAATGATCAAAAAGGGCCACCGGCAGTCACTGCTAAGGTGATCGCGGACGTGAACATCATCGATATCAGAAGCGGCAGCATCTCCAAGAAGCATGTCGTGATCGATTCGGGAAAAATCCAACAAATCCTTCCCGCTTCCAAAGATGAAGCCGAAGTAATCGAAGAAGCAGAACTGATCAATGGCGAAGGCAAATACCTGGTTCCAGGCCTGGCTGAAATGCATGCTCATCTTCCAGCAGTCATTTGGAATGATCCCCAAATGGAAGAAACCCTTTTCCTATACCTCTCCAATGGCGTCACTACCGTCCGTGGCATGCTGGGCCATCACTTGCACCTTGAACTAAAAGAGAAAGTAACCAAAGGCGAAATGCTAAGCCCGCGGATCTATACTTCCAGTCCTTCCCTTAACGGCAATACCGTCACCAGCCCCGAGCAAGCCATCGAAAAAGTCACCGCCTACCAAAAGGATGGTTTCGACTTTCTCAAGCTCCACCCCGGTCTCAGGCTACATGTTTTTGATCAAATTGTCCAAACCGCCAAAAAGGTAAACATCCCCTTTGCCGGCCATGTATCCACCTTGGTCGGGATCAGGCATGCGCTTCAAAGCGGCTATGCCACCATTGACCATGTGGACGGTTTTTTGGAAGGATTGGTACCAGCATCCGCTCAGGTAAACCCGAACGAAAATGGCTTCTTTGGGTATGATTTCACCGAAAAGGTGGACACCACGCTGATCCCTGAACTCGTCCAACTTTCCAAGGAAAACCAAGTATGGGTGGTGCCTACCCAGAGTTTGTTTACCCGTTGGTTTTCGCCCACCCCTGCAGCGGCACTGGCCAAGGAACCTGAAATGGTATACATGGCCCCAGAAGTCATCGAAAACTGGATCAACAGCAAGAAGAACCTTACCGAAACGGCAGATTACAGTGCTGAGCGATGGGGAAAATTTATGGAAATCAGAAAAAAACTCATCCGTAGCCTTCATGAAAATGGATACGGGTTGCTCTTGGGTTCAGATGCCCCACAGGTTTTCAATGTCCCGGGCTTTTCTATCCAACATGAAATGCAAGCCATGGTAAACACCGGATTAAGCCCTTTGGAAGTCCTCCAAATGGGCACCCTCCATCCTGCCCAATACTTCAAGGAAGAGGGGAACTTTGGCGAAATAAAGGAAGGCGCCAGTGCTGACCTCATCCTTTTGGACAAAAATCCACTGGAGGATATTGCTCATATGCAGCATCCACATGGTGTGATGGTAAGGGGTACATGGATTAGCCGTGAGCAGATTGACCAGAAACTCAAAGCCATCGACGATAAGTACGATAAATTGAAGAAATGACAGCGGTAATCGTGTCTGATTTAATCCCCCCATTGCCGGCCAGGCTGATAAACCAGCTGCCCTTTTTGGATTTCCAGGGGAGATGCGATATTGTTATGATAAAGCTGCCCCGTTCCCAATCCCTGCGGGAGGTCGGTAGGATACGAAGCGGTAAGCTGGGCAATTGCATTAAGCCCTATATTGCTTTCCAAGGCAGAGGTCATCCACCAGCCTATCTGCCGGGCTTCCGCTAACCTGATCCACTCCCGTGTAGCCTTGATCCCTCCTACCAACGTAGGCTTCAAAATAATGAAAGGTGGCTTGATCGTATCCAACAAAGCTGCTTTTTCCTGCAACTCCGTCACCCCGATCAGTTCCTCATCCAAGGCTATCGGCAGAGGACTGCTTGCGCACAGACGCTGCATTTCCAGGTATTGTCCGGCCTTGATGGGTTGCTCGATACTATGGAGATCAAATGCCGCCAATCGACGTAATTTATCCATGGCTTCTGCTGGTGAAAAAGCGCCATTTGCATCCACACGAAGGGTAATCTCATCCGCTGAAAATCGCTCTCGAATGCCTGCTAAAAGCCTGCATTCCTCTTCAAAATTGATGGCGCCAATTTTCATTTTGATGCACGTAAACCCTTGGGCCAGTTTGTCCTCTATTTGCTGATGCATAAAAGCCGCATCCCCCATCCAAATAAGGCCATTAATGGGAATTTTGGCTTGGCCACTAAAAAAATCATTGTCCATGATCAGCTTTCGCCCGCCATGATGCAAATCCAGCAAAGCCGTCTCCAATGCAAAACGAACACTGGGGCAATCAGTCGCTACCATTTCTTCACAAAACGCCAGTATGCATTCCTCTGATCGGTGGATCTCCTTCTCAGACACATTCTTTACCAGTGTATCCAACAGGCTTGGAAGGTCTTTTCCCTCTTCCGGACTGAGCTTGGGCAAGGGTCCGGCCTCGCCCCATCCGACGGTTTCAGGATCATCCTGTGACCAAATCTTTATGAAGTAGGAATCCTTTGTTTTTAACACCCCTCTGGAAGTGCCTGCATCAAATTTAAAATCCAAGGTATATTTGTGCCAGCTGGCGTTAACTTTAAGGGGATTTGGCTGCTGATGGTTCATGTCTGATCGTAATGCCTTATATTTGCTGTCCGAAAAACAAAGCTAAGGGAATCAATGGTAATTACCTTTCCCCTGCCAGGAAAATCCCAACAATTAAGAGGTATGCAAATGGACACCACGGCCGAAATCAAACTTTCCGATTATCAATACGACCTTCCTGAAGACCGTATCGCCAAATTTCCTTTGGAAAAGCGGGACCAATCTAAGTTGCTGCACTATGAAAACGGAAAAATAGCGCATCACCGCTTTTATGAGCTCCCGACTTTATTGCCATCCAACACCCTAATGGTGTTTAACAACACCAAAGTCATTCCGGCACGGTTGATATTCCAAAGGGATTCCGGAGCCAAGATAGAGGTTTTTCTCCTGCAGCCCACAGCACCCAGCACGCTCATCAACGAAACCATGATGCACACCGGTACCGTTACTTGGCAGGCTATGATCGGCAATTTGAAGAAATGGAAAGACGGAGAAGTCCTGCAAGGTAAAGTGATGGCCAACGGTACAGCACTGACCATACGTGCAACGCTTGAAAACCGCGAAGAAAGACGGGTAAAGATAGACTGGGATGATGACCACCTGACCTTTGCGGCAGTAGTAGAGGCCGTAGGCGAAGTACCGCTTCCGCCCTACCTTAATCGGAAAGCCACCAATGAAGATAAGCCCCGCTACCAGACGGTATACTCCCAAAAAGAAGGTGCCGTGGCAGCTCCCACTGCTGGCTTACACTTCACTGATGAAATCCTCAAAAAACTTTCAGATACCGGCATCCAGACCGACTACCTTACCCTCCATGTCGGTGCGGGCACTTTCCAGCCCATCAAAGCCGAAATAGTAACCCATCACCCCATGCACAGCGAGCAGGTGGTGGTCACCAAAGAAAATATCAGGCACTTTCTAGCGCACGACGGTAACATCGTGGCCGTTGGCACCACTTCAATGCGTTCATTGGAAAGTATTTATTGGTATGGTGTGAAACTACTAAACGGTGACAGCAAAGAATTCCAAATCCAAAAACTTTACCCCTATCAGAAACAGCTAAAAAAGGCTACTCTAAAAGAGAGTTTACAGGCTATTTTAGATTACATGAATGCAGAAAACCTCCATGAAATCACTGGCAGCACAGAAATCTTTATCATGCCAGGCTATGAATTCAGGGTCTGTAACGGCTTGCTCACCAATTTTCACCAACCCGCCTCCACGCTGATACTCTTAGTAGCAGCATTTACCAAAGGTCGGTGGCAAAACATTTACCATGAAGCCCTCAGCCACGATTACAGGTTTCTAAGCTATGGAGATAGTAGTTTATTGTGGCACCATAAAAAGGCCTAAGCCCCGGCACCCAACTTGTTTATTCCATGAATGAGTTTTTGGTAATACGTACGGCCTACCGGTACCCGTTCTTGCTCAATGGTCACTTCCTTGGGCGAAATGGTCGTGATCCTGTCGAGCCTTACGAGATAGGATTTATGAATCCTCACAAATTCCTCTTCCGGTAATATGGCTTCAAATTCCTTGAGTATGTTGCGCAGTGAATACACTTTGTCCTTCGTGACCAAAGTGGTATAATTCCCATCCCCTTTCAGCCAAAGGACATTTTTGAACTTCACACGCCGAAGACAGCCCTTGTCCCTTACAAACAAGGCATCTTTTATCAACAGCTCGTCATGTTCAGAGTGGTGGTTCTCTAGGTTTGAGTTTTTTTTATTCATTGCAGTCCCGTGATGATAGATTACTTCTCCCATAGTTTTTCTTTTTTTTGGAGAGTTATTATTAAAAACTTAAATCAATTAACACTAATTGTATTTATGATGACTTTATAATTAAGACCCTGACCAACTTCAAAATACCGGTTTTGATTACCTTATTTTTCTTCAGAAATCAGTAACAAAAATGAAATGACCAGTTGATTTTGCGGGCTTCTCAATTATTTATCTGCATAAATATAAACATAATATACATATTTATGTATTCAAAAGTCATTTTTTTTAATAATAATTAAAAAATAATAGCCTGGCATTAGGAAAATCCCCCCAATACCAGGCTATTTTATTACCGAGTTGATGCTGAATATCAGGTCTCAGGCTGATATTGCTCTTCGAGCTCTCTCAGTTTTTTACGGCCATAGGCAATTTTGGTAATCACCACATAAAGAACGGGCACCACAAAAATCGCCAAGAAGGTTGCGGCAAGCATCCCACCGATCACCGTCCAGCCAATGGTTTGTCTGGCTACAGCACCAGCGCCATTGGAAAGTGCCAATGGAACCACTCCAAGGATAAAGGCAAGGGAAGTCATCACAATCGGCCTCAACCGCAGCTTTACCGCCTCGATCGTCGCGGCAAGTAATGGCATCCCGGCATCCACCCGCTCTTTGGCGAATTCCACGATCAAAATGGCATTCTTCGCAGCTAACCCGATCAGGGTCACCAAACCGATCTGTGCGTACACGTTATTATCGAGTTTTGGCAAAAACGTCAAGGCGAGGATTGCTCCAAAAGCTCCCAATGGCAAGGCCAATAGAACCGAAAACGGAACCGACCAGCTTTCATAAAGTGCTGCCAATAATAATGACACCAAGATAATCGCCAAGGCAAAGATCAAAATGGTGGTATTCCCAGAAGCCAGCTCTTCCCTACTCAGGCCGGAGAAATCATATCCGTAACCTGCCGGAAGCACCTCTGCGGCCACTTCTTCCAATGCAGCCAAGGCCTGTCCACTACTGTAACCCTCTGCTGCATTACCATTGATTTCGGTAGATCGGAACAAGTTATAGTGATTGATCACCGGAGCATTTTCGACTATTTCATAATCTACTACTGCCCCCAATGGCACCGACTTTCCTTCCCTGTTCATCACATAATATTGATCCAGGTCTTTAATATCCATACGGTAAGCGGTGTCTGCTTGGGCCACGACACGGAAATTACGGCCATAGCGGGTGAAATCATTGACATAAGCACTTCCCATATACGTGGACATGGTAGAGAACACATCAGAAATCGCTACCCCTAACTTTTTGGCTTTCTCTCGATCCACGGTCACATGATACCCGGGTGTCTTGGCGGTAAAGAAACTGTAGGCCATGGCTATTTCGGGGCGTTGGTTGGCTGCGCCCAAAAACTGGCCGACCACCTGCTCAAATTCTTTGATATCACCACCTGAACGTTGCTCGAGCATAAAGCTAAAACCACCGGTCTGGCCTAAACCCGGAATAGCCGGCGGTGGCACGACGATGATATTGGCTTCCTTGATGGCTGCAAATTTTTGGTTCAGCTGCCCAATCAACCCAAAGAGCTGCTTGGAAGGATCCTGACGCTCGTCCCATGGGTCCATCTGAACGAAGAACGTACCACTGTTTGATTTAAAAGAGAAATTGATGGCATTAAGCCCTCCAATCCCTGTCACATTTCGGATCCCATCTGTAGTGGTGATCATCTCCACCATCTCATCCATGATCGCTCGTGTCCTACTCGTGGAAGAACTTTCCGGCAGCTCCAAAGAAATGAAGAGCCTTCCCTCATCTTCTGTCGGCAAGAAACCTGTCGGTTTGACCTGGAAGAGTCCTACCGTCCCCGCATAGATACAGACAAGGATAATGAGCACCAATGGCGTAGCTTTAATACTTTTCTTCACCCCATTGCCATAGGAGCTGGTCACCCGCTCAAACCAGGTGTTAAACTTGTAGAAGAATTTATTTATTCCTTTGGAATCCTTTTTCACTTCCATAGGCTTCAGCAACAAACTACACAAGGCAGGTGTCAACGTCAAGGCCACAAAGGCAGAAATCAATACGGAAATCGCAATGGTAATCGCAAACTGCTGGTACATCCGGCCCACAATTCCTGGGATAAACCCTACCGGGATAAATACAGCCGCCAAGATCAAGGCAATGGCGATTACCGGCGCAGTGATGTCCTTCATGGCCAATAAAGTCGCCTCCTTCGCAGAAACCCGCTTGGAATCAATATAATGCTGCGCTGCTTCTACCACCACAATGGCATCATCCACCACAATACCGATCGCCAGTACAAACCCAAACATGGTCAGGGTATTGATGGTAAAACCTAGCGGAATAAAGAATATAAAAGTCCCTACTATCGACACTGGAATCGCCAAAATAGGAATCAAGGTCGCTCTCCAACTCTGCAAGAAGAGGAATACCACTATGATCACCAAGATCAAGGCCTCCACCAAGGTATGCAGCACTTCATCGATGGATACCTGCACCACGGACACAGATTCAAAAGGAACCACGTAATCCATATCTGCCGGGAAGGTGGCTTTCATTTCATCCAAGGCATTATAAATCCCCTCAGCGGTGTCGATGGCATTACTTCCCGGTGCTTGATACACCAACAAAATCGCAGCAGGTTCACCATTTACAGTAGAAAACCTTCCATAATCAAATTCTCCAAATTCAATACGCGCAACATCTTTCAAGTACACCAGGCTCCCCGAAGTAGGATCAGTCCGGACGATAATGTCTTCAAACTCCTCTTTCCGTTCCAACTTGCCGTTTACTGTAATGGGATATTCAAATGTCTGCGAGGCCAACTGAGGCATGCCTCCGACGGTACCGGCAGCCACCTGAAGATTTTGCTCCTGGATGGCAGCAGTTACTTCACTGGTAGAGATATTGTATTGCGCCAGCTTATCCGGCTTCAGCCAAACCCGCATACTGAAATCCTGGCCTATGGCATTGATATCCCCTACACCTGGTACCCGTAATAAGGCATCTTTCACGAAGATATTGGTATAATTGGACAAGAACTTGGTATCATGGGTACCTTTCGGTGAATACAAACTGATCACCATCATGATACTTGGATTCCGTTTACGCACGGTCACCCCAAGCCGTTTTACCGCTTCCGGCAGCCGTGGTTCCGCAATACTCACCCTGTTTTGCACATCCAACGTGGCAATGTCAATATCTGTCCCCACATCGAAGGTGACGTTCATGTTCATTTGCCCCGTACTGGTATTGGTACTGCTGATATAAGCCATACCCGGGGTCCCGTTTACTTGTGTCTCGATCGGTGTCGCGACGGTTTGCTCTACCGTTTTGGCATCAGCACCCGTATAGTTGGCAGATACTGATACTACAGGAGGCGTAATATCTGGATATTGTGTCACCGGTAGGTTGACAATGGAGATGGCTCCAACCAATAAAATCACTATGGAGATCACCATCGCCGTCACCGGTCTTTTGATAAAAACTTCGGATATCATAAAATTATCTTACTTTGGCGTTTTAAAAGGATTGTTTTCACTTAGGCATCTATCTGTACCTTAGCGCCTTCTCGTAGTTTCTGAATACCTTCCACTACTATTTTTTGACCAGGCTTAAGCCCTTCTCTCACCACAATCTCTGCCCCTACCTTAGTGCCGAGCTGGACATTTTGCTGGTGTACTACACTGTCATCACCGACTACATAGACAAAATACTCGCCCATCTGCTCTGTCACGGCCTTAAAAGGTATGGCTATTTGGTCGCCGATATCTTGATTCAACACCCGCAGGTTTAAGGTCATCCCGGGAATCAATTCGCGGTCGGGATTTGGAAATTCTACCCGCATGTTGATCGTACCGGACTGTCTGCCCACTGCACGGTCAATAGTGGTCAATTCTCCATGATGTCTGTATACATCATTTTCCCCAAACTGAATGGTAAAGGTAGAATCAGGTAGGCTTTCATTTTTCATCATCTTGCTGAACCTTCTGACGTCCCGCTCATTGACCACAAAGTCCACCAATACCGGATCATTGGAAGAAAGGGTGTTCAAAAGGCTTTGGCCAGCAGAAACCTGGGCGCCTAACCTTACCTGTGAAATCCCTACGGTACCGGAAAAAGGAGCAGTGATCACCGAATAATTGTAATCGGTCAAGGTACTTCTTACCTGCGCCTCGGCTGAGGACACTTGAGATTCAGCTGTCAGGATATCAGCTTTTGCATAGTCCAATTGCTGCTTGGCGATGGCCTCTTGCTTGTCCAGCGCCTCGTATCGAGCCAAATCTTTCTTTACTCGCTCTAAATTGGCCTTGGCACTTTTTAAGGTAGCCTGCGCTTGCTCATAGGCCGCTTGGTACTTGCTCCTGTCTATTTCATAAAGCTTTTGGCCCTTGGCCACTTCCTGACCATCTTCCACAAAAATCTTGTTAATATACCCACTCACTTGTGGCCTGATCTCAATCTCATTTAAGGGCACCACCGTACCCGGATAGAGGTCCAGTCCTGTCACATGTTTGCTGGTCACCGATGTAGCGTGTACGGAGATCACTTGCTGGCCTTGACCTGCTTGCGTATTTGCTTCAGAGCCACAAGAACTCACCACGCCTGCGACTCCCACAACGAAAATTATCCACAAAAACTTTTTCATTTCCCGATTGATTATATGCTGTTTAGTTGATTTCTATATTTCCCAATGCTCTGTCCAGATCGATCTTACTGGACATTAAATTGTACATGGCATTGAAGTGGCTCAATTGTGCCGTCCTCAATTCTGTCTCTGCTACGATCAGATCGACATAAGCCTTGATCCCTTCATCGTACTGCAGCTTGATGATATTGTACACTTCCTCAGCCAATTGCATGTTTTCCTTGATGGTCTTCCACTCGTAAAGGTCACTTTTGTAATTGGCTAGGGCTGTTTTATATTCCGTGTTTATCTGCTTCTGCAGGTTTTGTTTCTCTACTGAAACTTTTTCCTGCTGCAGTTCCGCGATCTTGATATCCTGATGCCGCTTCCCGCCTTGGAAAATGGGCAGGGAAAGGGTTAGCCCCAAGCCCGATGTAGGATAGCTTCTGTCGTACAACTGCGAGAAAGCATTGTTAAAGTACAGCCAGTTATAATTGTAATTGGCCGTAAGCGTAGGCAAGTATGCCCATTTTTGGTACCCTGTATTCAATTGTGCCAACTGCTCTTCGGTCTGGATTTGCTGGAATTCTATCCTGTTTTCTGGAAGCATCACCTGGGAGGTATCCGTCAGGGCTTTCTCTTCCATTGCTTCTACATTATAGTCCAATGCCAATGAAGCATCGACTGGATATCCCATCAACTGCTTCAGGTAAGCTAATTTGGCGTCCACACTCTCATCTGCCCTTCTCTTATTGCTACGGGTATTGGAAAGCGTAATGGCCGCACGCTGGTAATCTGTCTTGTCCACTAATCCGGATTCATAGCGGCTCTTGGCGTCACTGTATTGCTTCTGGAGACGAACCAGGTTTTCATCGATGATTTTGAGCTGTTCATAGGTCAACAGCACATCATAAAACGCCTTGCTCACGTCCACGACAGTAGCAATCTCCACATTGGTTTTGTTTTGGTCCCATTGCTGCTTGATGTATTTGGATGTCCTTCCGGCAAATATCTGCTCCCTGTTGATCAGGTTTTGGTCTACCTGTAGGGAAATTGATGAATTATAATTCTGACCAAACGTAATCAATTGATCACCGATGATCTGCTGCTGTAACTTGATGTTTTTGGTCCCAGCGGCAGAGGCTGAAATTTGGGGAAACCATCCCGACAAGCTGGATTTGATTTCCCGGTCTCCAATCCGCTCATCCAAAAAAGCCTGCTGCATGGCAGGTCCATTATCCAAAGCATATTGAATACACTGATCCAGTGTCAGCTCTAGCTGACCTGGGTCGCCCGTAGCCTCCTGTCCATACAGCAAACCGGGCAAAAATAAGTACCCCGTCATAAGCCATAAGAGTACACGATTTCTCATTTTCATAAAACTGTTGATTGAAAACACTTAATTATACACCTATTTAATATTGAACTTCTCCTAAGCCTGTCGAAAGTTTCTTTTGGGTTTATTTCAGGAGGAATGGCTTCTTTGGGCTAGGTTTGTTGCTTAATTCCATCCCATACGATCTCTGCAATTTCACCAAGGTTGATATCGTCCAAATTCATTTTTTTATGGTGATGGAGTTCTACTTTAACCGAGCTGACAATGCTTCCATGGACCATAATGGCCAATATTTGAGGTCGCGCCCCTGTTCTCAGTGCCCCGCTCTCTAATCCACTTTCAAAAAACTTCTGCATCCAACTATACCATGGATTATCCTTGACCTGCATCTGATCCGTAAAGTAAGGGGAGTTGTAAAACTGCTCCAAAAACCGCTGGATAGCGGCTTCCTTAAAGTAAAAACGCTTCATGGTATGCCAAAACTGCATAAAGCGTGTTTTGAAATCCAAACTGGCGTCATCAGCCTCTGTCGCGACATTCACCAACTTTCCCACTACATAATGATAGAGCTCCATGATCAAATCATCCTTGTTTTTGAAGTGATGATAAATGGTTCCTGCAGCGACATTGGAATTTTTGGCCACCATGCTCATCGGACATCCATGAAACCCATGGTCCTTGATCAATTCCAGCGTGGCCTCAAGTATACTTTCCCTTTTATTCATTTGTCTTTATCCATAAAACCGAATGAACATTCAATCGATTTTGAAACAGTTTAGTTCCCTAGGATATGTTTTTTTTATTTTATTTGCTTGGGCTACTTTCTATCAGATAAAATCACCTGTCCCACTGCCCAGTTTCACCTTGGGATATTATACTTGAGGAGTTCAATAATTCCACAACACTACCTCCTTGACAAAATATAACAGCTTACTGCTTTGGATATCATTAACCATCGATAGAAGACTAAAGTTCTTTCGGTCTAAACAAATGTTTAAATTGGTGATGTACGGTAGCTAACTAGGATAAAACACATCATATCATGGATAAAAGTGCAGGTGATCATCCGCTCCTCCTGAATTCACTTTGGCTAATGACTGATCAGTACTGAATGAGCAAAAGTTAACCAATTATCTCCTTACCTGCCCTGGCTATTCGGCATCCTAAAAAAAATTCCTACCACCTCCATCATTTTTTTACATACTGCCTTATCACGGAACCAAACCTTGGGGAAAGATTCTACAAACTGAGAAATACATCAACCCCATTTTCATGATATTTGCATGCTTTTACCTAATAAAAAAACGAAAACCAGGAACAAAAGGGACAAGAAGAGTATTTTGGGAAAGAAAAGCTGTTAGTGGTAATTGGTCAAACGCATCAAAAAATCAGTCAAGTGTGATCATACCTGATTCAAAATTTGTATAGTCAATGCACTTGATCATCTTGATTAGGGTATCTGCAAATTCTTGTTTGCATAAAAATATCCCAAAATTAAAGGTTTCATGCTGAATAGGATGAATCCTTCGTTCGTCAAATAAGCGGGACAAGTCTGTTTTACATTTTGCCCTAACCAACAAATGATCACCATTCGATGGACTATTTACTACAGACAAAAAACCGTTTGTCGAGGTTATTAGCATATTTGGCTTTTATTTAATGAAACTTAAATTAAAACAACGTTTTAATAGTTAGTTAGCAAACACTAGTCCAATTATTAATAGACCTAGCATTTTAGACACCTACCGCAAAACATTCAATAAACAAGGGCATTCCTCACTAAATTTTAAGAAAAACCCGCCATTTATTAAAAATCAGTTAATGAATTAAATGTAATCACAGAAATCTAAAAACGCAACAAAAAACATCTCCATAATCAACTTTTTATCAATTACTTAACACAAATTATCATGCCTAAATGGAGCACTTAAATTTTTTTGTGGAATAAAAAATACCCTTTTTGGGGTATTTTTCATCAAATTTATTTTGTTGTTCGTACACACTTTTACTCACTAAAACAATGGGTTTTTTCTCCTTTTTGACATTTATCCAAGTCAAACAGGAATCAGGAAAACCGAAATGCAGGATCAGGCCATATTTCCAGTAAGCCATGGATGGACCAGATAGGTGCACAAGCCTTGGCGAATCTATACGCATAGCAATGATAAATTCCTTTCGATGCAGAATTAAGGCATCCACTTGGTGCCTTGGTGCCTTTGTAGCGCTATTAGTGACAGGTGGTTTTACAGATCAAGGCGGTGTTTACCGAAGTGCTGAGCTAGCCATTCAGCCTTTGATTTCAGAATGGGGTTCCAAAACAGCTTATCCCAAGGCTTGGAAAGGAGTCCTCTTCATAGCAACGGGCATGGGCATCGTAAACATCAACCTCATTTTAAGCCACTGATAAAAGGGATGAACACAGATTAGCAATGCCTTAGGACCACATCTGTGAATATAAGCGTTCATCCGTGGGCAAGTAGCAACCAAAGATGGCAAGCGTAGGTATAATGGATCAAGCAATATTTCTGGGGGGATGATTTTCGACATGGTCTTATAAAAGAA